>Ga0181343_1000101_pt1 | contig 39001 bp, 63 predicted proteins | sample Su13VDMLBSD_FD_130110 | JGI IMG/M metagenome (GOLD analysis project Ga0181343, IMG submission 130110) | Freshwater viral communities from Lake Michigan, USA - Su13.VD.MLB.S.D | ecosystem: Environmental > Aquatic > Freshwater > Lake | place: USA: Michigan | collected 2013-07-15
CCACGGGCACGATTTCCCGCGCGAATATAGCGAGCTAGAGAAGCGCCTGATCCGCACCATCGCTCGCACCAGCGTCACGGTCGCGCTGCTTTTGCAGGAGCGCGGCGATCCTGTGGGAGGATCAGTTGACCCCAAGTGACGACGATCCGGTAACGTTGAAAGAAGCCGTCGATATCGTGTATCGGGGGAAGATCGCGGTTTCGACCTTGCGCCTGCTTGCCGACCGCGGGAACGTTCACATCTTCAAAGTCGGCCGCCGCTGGTTCACCACCTTGCGCAGCGTCCGGGAAATGAAAGACCGATGCCCAGGAAATCAAAAGGCGCTCGCCTCTACCTCGACCGCGAGCGCGGTCAATGGGCTATCCGAGATGGACAGAGTTTCGTCCGCACTGGTTGCGTTGAGTCAGACAACGAGGGCGCTGAAAAGGCCCTCGCAGAATACATCGCCAGCAAATACAAGCCAGCCGCCATCGCCTCGCCGGCCATCGCGGATGTCCTGCTAATCTACGCCAAGGAACGACTGCCGAAGACCAAGGCCGCGGACAAAGCCGCGCACAACATTTCGAATCTGACGCCCTTCTGGGGCAAGCTGAGAGCGGATGACGTGAACGCTGAGAACTGCGAAGCATACGCCAAGGACCGGCCGGCATCCGCCGCGCGCCGGGATCTGGAAGTGCTGCGCGCCGCCCTCTTCTACTGGCACAAGAACAAGAAGCAGTTGGCCATGGCGCCGCAAGTCGTGCTGCCGGACAAGGCTGACCCGCGCGAGCGCTGGCTGACCCAGGAAGAGGCTCGCCGGCTGCGCAAGGCCGCCATGAAGCACCAGCACCTTTACCGATTCGTCCTGCTCGGGCTGAAGACCGGCTCCCGGTCGGAAGTGCTGTTCAACCTGACATGGGACCAGATCGACCTACGCAGCGGCGTGATGACCCGGAAGTCGGCCGGCGAGACTGTGGCCGCCAACAAGCGGAAACCGCCGGTCAGGCTGGGGCGGTCGCTGGTCCGCCTCATGAAGAAATGGAAGAAGAAGGACGGCAAGATCAAGCACGTCGTCCACTACGAGGGCCTGCCCATCAAGAAACTGCGCCGGTCGTGGGATGCCGCGATCGTCGATGCGGGGCTGGACGAGGAAGTCACGCCGCACACCCTGCGCCACACGCGGGCGACCTGGCTGATGCAAAAAGGGATCGACCCATGGGAAGCGTCCGGGCACCTCGGGATGTCGCTAAGAACGCTGGAAAATGTGTACGGAAAGCACCATCCGGACTTCCAATCTAACGCGTCTGAGGTATGATAACTGTGCCGAAGCTGATCCGGCCAAACAAGGGAACCGCGCTAAGTAGCTGATATTATGGTAGGCGGCGACGGATTCGAACCGCCGACCCTCTCGGTGTAAACGACTGAGCCTCTATAGATATCAGATACTTAGCCCAACTGAAAAGGGCTAAAAACCATGAACGACTCGGGAACATCAGGCTCAATCTGTGCCGAAACTGTGCCAAGCCGCGACTTCGAAGATACCCGCCGGGATCTGATCGCGCTCCGCGTCAAGCACGGCGCCAACACGCCCATTGGGCACCGCTGCTCCAATATCATCGAACTCATCCAGCAGCCGGAACTCCCCACGCATTTGATCCAGCGGCAGATGGCCGAGCTGACGGAGTTGCGCACCAGCAAAGTCCCGAATGGAGATCCGGCATGACTATCAAACCGGCGAAGTATTGGCTGAAGGCAGACGCGATTCCAGGCTCGCAATGGGCGGAAGTATCGAAAGAGGATTGGGTGCGCGCTGAGCGCCGTGCCGGCTTCCGGCCGAAACTCTGGAGCGGTGATCCAGCCTACATGACGACGTGTGCCACTGGCGGGTTCGGCGACGGACAAATCACCGGCTCGATTACAACTGACGGCGAGCCGCCCCGTTGCTGACCGAACATCGAGGGAGTGAGGCAAAATGAAGCTATCCAAAGAACAACGAGATTATCTTTTGCTGCACCCAGAAAGGGCAGCCGAGGTCCAAAAGAAAATTGAGAAGCATGGCAAGGACTACGATCCGTTTACCGATTGGTGGCCCAACAAATACCCCGACATGTAGGCTGTAACATTTCGTGATTACGCGGGACTTGCGTATACGCGGGATTAGCGTATGTTGAATGCACGGAAACGGTTCGCCGCTTCCTCCCACCCAAGCGGGGCACGCTGGGACCGACCGGGGCCTCGGCCTCGGCGGTGAAAGCAAAGAACCCAACCAGCCCAGGAGGCTAAAATGTTCGCTTTCTCCGCCGAAGCCAATCTCGCCGAAGTCGTTACCCTCGCCGATGGCCGTTTGGCCGAGCGCGTCTACAATGCCCGCAAGGGAAAGTGGGGCTGGATGGTTTATGCCGCCAGCGGCGCCCGCGAAGCCTTCTACACTGACAAGCAGTGGAGGGCGGCGCGATGAGCGACGCCATCAGGATTCCGCCCTACCCCGCAGCAACCGTCCAATTGCTTACCGACCGAGGCCACAAGGTTTCTGTGCGCCAACAGGCATCGGGGAGTTTACGCTACCGCATCGACGGAGGCCGCGAACTTCAGGCGATTGAGATGGATCGGTTCTGTGCTCGGACTTATGAGCAGCGCACATGACCCCCACCCAATACAAAGCCGCTCTAAAGGCGCTGGAGCTATCCCAGGAACGGGCTGGGGATTGGCTTGGGATCGGGCGTCGAACTTCTCAGGGCTACGCGCTGGGCGAATACCCCGTACCTGAGCCGGTGGCTAAGCTGCTGCGCCTTTGCGTCAAGTTGAAGCTAAAACCGGAGGACGTGAAGTGAGGATAGTCCACAAGAAGCGCGGCACGGTTTATGATGTCGTTGGCGCCGCAACTATCCAATGCGATCGCCCCATTGTCGATTACGACACCGTGATGATTTACAAAGACCCCTTTAGCGGGAAGCTATGGGTTAGGCCTGTTCACGAAATGGACGACGGGCGATTTGCCGAGGTGGCGGACAATCACGCCGCACCCTCACCATCTTGAGCAGACACGGAGGATAACGTGGACATAAATGATATCAGAACCCAAGATCGGCTGCGGCGCGAACTCTCGATCGTGCTGGGCAAGGCCGTGATCGATGCGGTAGAGGCCGGCCTACAACCAGACGGCGCCCTCAAAGCGGTGGCCGAAATCTATTCGCAAGAGGTCAGCCTGGAGAAGTCGCGCCAAACCGCCGCGCTCTCGTACGTCTGAGCGGGCACGCGGGGGCTTCTGATGTCCGAAAGGCTCAGGCGCAGGTCAGGTTTAGGAAGAGCACTTCTGCCTATTCAGCCCTCTAAATTACCACGGGACACAACCATGAAACTAGCTCTCGGAATGGCCTTCACCTTTCTACTGGCGCTGGCTGCCATGAAGGGGCCGCTTAAGCCTTATGTTCCAAACTGTCCCGTGACGTTCGGTTTCTGCATCGAACGCGCCAATGCCGCAGCTACTCACTCGTAAACAGGGAGAGATGGATATGCCATTCGGTAAACTGAACGACTTCCCCGGATTCGAGGAAATGCTGATCGCTGCGCAGCAGCGATATGACGCCTTGCCGCCAGATCAGCAGCGGGCGATGCGGGACGCTCAGCGTAAATCCTGGGTGATCGGCAACTTCATGCTGGATCACCCGACCGCGACCCGCGATGAAGTCGAAGAAATATACCAAAAGGTCGTTGAGGGCGTTGGGCTCTAACGGTGCTAAGCGATTACTGCCACACCCCAGGAGAGACGAATGGTTGCCTTCAGCAAGATCAAGGCCGGCGAAACGCTTTACGATTGCCACAGGACACGCATGGGCAATACGACGATGAGCAAAATGGGAACGTGGACCGTAAAGGTGCTGGAGCTTTTCCCCGAAAAGCAGTCCGCACTTGTTTCCTGGAACGGAAACCGCCCGGAGGTTTGGGGCCTGACCAGAATGCAAAGGCTCAGGCGTAGTCCAGCCAAGGCCGCTTGATCGGTGCTGGCCAATGAGCACTGAACCCACCCTAGTCCGCGTCGTCGCCCCGCATTTCGTTGCTGGGTTCGTCACAGATGGAGTCCGCGTGATCGAGGCGGCCCCGATCCTTAAATATCTGGTCGGGAAAACAGAAGCTTGGGCGCGGCACTACCTCAAGCAAAAGGGATGGAGGGCAAGCATTGTCGCACCTCCCCGATCTCCCTGAGGAAGCTCTGTGCTCACCAACCCACGCACCGCCCAACGCAAGTTCCTCGCCTCTATCGTTCTGGCCATCCTCGCGGTTTGCATCATCTGGGCGCTGTCGTAAAATGCCCGGATGGACCTCGCCCTACGCAAAGTCGGCCACCCACAGGCCCCGAACAATTACCGCGTCATTCTGAAGATCGATGAGACGGAATACGAAGTCGGCTCGATCGGGATGCAGGTGTTTACGTCAACCGACGTCGCATGGACTTGGGGAATCGATACCGTGGTCCCGATGCGGACGCTGCAGACCGAGGGCCGCGGTAGAGACCTGAAGGACTGCATGAGAATGTTCAAGGCGGCATGGGAGAGGTTTGCAAGTGACCCGGCGGGCCTGACTGAGTTTCTGGAGGCCAAGCGGCGCACAAAAAGAAGCCCGGCCACCTTTCGGCAGCCGGGCTAAGTCTAGGGAGGCGTTGCCATAGGCAACAACTGCCGGCCAGAAGGAAAACCGGCAGTGACGGACGGCGCTACCGGCGCCGAATTTCTAACCGAGCCATGAGGCCGCTTCCCACACCTTCAACCCGGTGAAAGCAACGAGAGCGACCGCCAGCAGGATGACAAAGCCGCGGACGATCATTTCGCGCCCAGCAGGATCACCACGGCGGCCGTCACTAGAAGCCACCGGATGTTCATCGTGTAGAACGCCGCGATCATCGACCCGCCGCCGACCAGGATCAGCAGCACGAACGCCCACGGGTACCAGAGCGGGTAGCCGTAGCGTTCATGGAAGCTTTGGCGGTGCATCATCGCCGGTCCTTTCGCCATCGCCACCACTCGGACAGACCGAGCGCCAGGCTCAGTATGCCGATCACGATCAGGAAGGCCGCCAGCCATTGGAGCCAGAACATCAACGCGACTTCGTCGGCGACGGCTCTCGGCGCAGGATGGATTTGATTTCCGAAATACCGTCTTGAACGGATTCCAGCTTGGTCTCGACGCGGGCTAGCCGCTCGGCTTGCGGCGCCACTGCGTCAGCCTTTCGTTCAAGCGCGTTCAACCGTTCGGATGCAGTCGCGCCCCACCAGACGATCCCGCCGGTTTGCATCAGGATCGCCAAGATCATGGCGATCGGGACTTTCTTGTCCAGATGCCAAGATGCGTCCGCCTCGACCTGAGCTTGCTTCACCATGTCGAGTAAACTTTCTGAGCGTCGTTCTGTGCCCATGGGGAGAGGTTTTCTTTACGGTTAGTGTTCATTCTCACTTCCGGCCGGTAATGGGGTTCGCGCCCCGTTGCAGGTCAGAGTCGTCGCATCGTGTCAGCGATGCGGCGGCTCACTTTGTTACTTTCGGATAATCCTTGCCACGTTCTCGAATCCGCGCTTGGCGAAGTAGAACGACATGACCAGCCCGGCCCAGGTCGCGACCTCGCCCGTCACCGGATCAGTGTAGCCGCCGGTAATGCTGCCGAGCACCTTGTCCCAGATAAGCACCTTCGCGTAGAAGACGAGCGTCACGTAGAACGCCAGCTTTTCCGGCTCCCATGGGTGCCCGATCTGCGCCAACCGCAGCGCATAGATCGACTGGATTTCGGTCTGTTGCGCAGCGATCTCACGGCCCGCGAGGTCCGCGGCGATCCGCTCCGAGGTGTTGCCGGCGGCGAGTTTCGCTTGATACGCCTTGATGAGGCCGCTAACGACGGGGCCGCCGATAAACGACATGATCGTGAGCCACATGGTCAGGCCGCCTTTACTTCAGCCACGGCCTCGACCTTCGCGACTTCCGCGTCAGCAACGGCCTGCGCGATAACCGGATTTTCTGCGATCACCTTGTCCGGCACCGCGACCAGTTCGAGCGGCTTCGTCACCTTCGCCCGCAATTTCTCGACCATCCAGCCGACGGCCGAGATCAGCAGCGGCAGGCAGTTGACACCGAACGTGACGAACGCCTGATATTTTTCCGGCACAAACGGCGTGATTGCAGCCAGGTTGATGTCGCCGATCTGGGTCAGGAACGTCAGCAGCGCGCCAAGTGCCGACAAGGTGCGGGCCGCGAGGATCGTCTCCGATTTCTTGAACAGCGCGATTTCGACCGGCTCGACCCATGCGAAGAATCCAACCGCCCACGGCTTCGACTTCAGCCACGACCGACCCCACAGGGCATAGACCAGCAGTAGGCTGGTGACGACGGCCAGACCGAGCAGGATTTTCATGACCGGACCTTTCTGATGAGCAGCACGATCGCGGTGAGGATGCCGCCGGCGATGAAGGCGGTCAGGCCGATCTCGAGCCAGGACCAGCCGGCGGATGCTGCCGCTACCGCACCGCCGCTGGCTCCCGCTGTAGCCACGACTACCTTCTTGGCGGTCGAAACCGGTGCCGCCGGCACAGTCCCGGCGAACACGCGCTTCTGCGCCTCGATCCAGTCGGCTTCCGGCGCCGGGTACGGCTTGCCCGCCTCGTGCCAGGCTTGCGCCTTCAGGAATTTGATGCCCATCGAACTGCGCCAGAACGCGTCGTCCATGACGGTGTCGCGGGTCATGCTCGGGACGCGGTCGCAGACGAACTTGATGTAGCTTTCCACGTGATTGCCGCCGGACCAAACCGCGATGGCGTCCGCGAACCGCTTGTTGCGATAGCGCGGTGAGGTCCGCCATAGATCAAGCTGCGCACAGATCCCATGCACATAAGTTGGGAACACCGCGATGTTGTTGCCCTGCCCCGTACCGTCGTTCAACGAAATGGCTTTCTTGGCAGCGCCCCACTTGATCGCGAGGACGCTGCCCCACATTGCGCCGGGGTTTTTGTATCGAATTGACGCTGGCTCCATAGGAAATTCCTTCGCCGAGAGGGCGTTTCGGGTTGTTCGATTTGCGGTTGTGTGGTATTGCGCCACCGCGTTAGCGGCGTGAAATCCGTTAACGCGATTCAAAGGCGGCAGAGGTTAAACCGGCTATGTCGGGTGGCTCCACGAATAACCGTTAGTAGCAACGCCCGGTCGCTCCGGGTGTGGCGGGAATAATGGGGGTCAGCAACCTCTGCTGCTGAATTTCAACCACCCGGCACCAGCCGGACAGCAGAGACGTACCCCATGGGATGGAAGCCGCTCGCCGCGCTCGTCGCGGGTGCTTTGGTGCTGACCGTTGCCCTGACCGTCATCCTGGCAAACTTTTCCCAGCCGCCTATCATTATGACCCCCTAGAGGACTGTTCGCGGGTGGGTTGTGGTGGTAGCAATGCGAGATGTGGGGGAAGCGGCTCAAAGTAGCTGCGGTTTGGATCTTCAACATCGCGGTAACAATTGCCGGGGTGGCCATCGCCTTTTTCTTTTGGGCGACGACGTGGATGTAACCTGGGGGCTCGCTTGAAACTTCTTCTTGCTTCTCTGCGCCTGTTAAGGGCCGAGGCCGCCAGTCTTTTAAAGATCGATATTCCTGCCGCGCTGATGGTCGCCGCGTTGCTGGCGCTGCTTCTCCCTCACATCACCCGGCACGCCGATAACGCCGCGATGCTGCATACTTTCGTTGATGATGAGCCGCTGTTGACCATGCAGATCGACGGCATGACGGCATGGCCGTGGGGAAACCCATCAACTTACCTCGACGCCAGAAAGCACGTTTCGCATCCGGTCCCCGCGCATTGGCTCAACATCCGCTATGACGGGATCGTTTATTACGGCGGCCTCTACCTTGACTTGGCGGCGCTGGTTTGGACGCCACTCAAGATAGCCGGCTTGCCGATCTTCCCTACCGTGCCGATTATTCTTCGGACGCTCAGTCTTTTGTTCGCAGCGTTCACCATTCTTGCCGTCTACAATTTCGGACGAAAGAACTTCGGACTGTTCGCCGGGCTATTCGGCGGGCTGCTTTTGCTCACCGAGTTTCATTTCATTGCGCTTGGCAGCTTCGCGCACCCGGACACACTCCTGTTTTTCTTGACCGTTCTCGCCCTGCCGCTCTGCTTAAGACACGCGAGAGAGGGCACAACCGAAAGCCTCGTCGCCATTGGCATCGTTGCCGGGCTCGCCCAAGGCGCCAAGATGGGCGGGCCGCTGCTGGTGCCGATCGTCGTGGCCGCAATTGTCTACAGTACGCAGAACGTTCCGACGATCCTGCGCCGCGGCGCTGCCGTCTTTGGCGCTGCCGTTGCCGTGTTCTTTTTGACGACGCCTTATGCCCTGGTTGACCCATATTTTCGCCAATCGTGGACGGGGTTGACCGCACTGTTCTCCGGTCAGTCGCCCATCCAGGTCGTTACATTTACCGGTTGGCTATTGACCGTTGTCTCAAAGGTCGGCGTGCCGTTACTAATCACCGCTGGTATCGCGCTGGCGGCGGCGATGTTGCCGCGCTCCAAGGAGCGGTTGCCCTTGCTGTTCGCGGCGCTGTTGGCCGCGTGGATCATTGCCTGGTACGCGCTATTCCAACGGTTCTGGGTCCAGCCCCAGTATCTTATCGTTTCCTACGCCCTGATCGCGGTCGTTGGCTGGAGTCTCGCCGATCGGTTGGTCGCCCTGCTGCCCATACCCAGAGCCGCGATTGCCTTGATCGCGGTCTGCACCATCGCAGCCGTCGCGGCCACGCATCAAAGCCGTGTCATCACCGGCGCATTTTCGATTCCGGTCATCATGTCGGGTTGGCGAGACGCCCCTCAATACCAGGTTGGCGAGTGGCTTTCCCGGAACAAGCAGGGCGGCGATACGGTCCTGTTCGATACGCAGGCCTATTTCGATCCTAAGGATTTCCCGCGGCAATTCGCCAACGGCGGCCCGATCAAGTGGGACACGTTAGAACGTGTGAAACCTGACTATTTCGCGCTTACTATCTATGGCCCGTATCACTGGATGGCCCAGAAGATGGCCAGCCAACGAAGCGAGCAGTGGGACCCGGACTATTACAACATGCGGCTTTATCAAGATCTGCTCGGCACTGACCCGGGCAACCCGACGCCGACTAACGCTCTTCCGCACATCACCGCATTGCGCCGTTTCGACCCGCCAAAAACGGACACCGAATGCGATACCATATTCGCAAAGATCGCTTGCGCAGTGAATGCCTCGATGGGCGATGGCATGGGCGGTAGAGGTCCGACAACATGGTTATTCAAGCTAGACCACAGCGAGATGATGAAGCGCGTGAGCGAGACTAGCCCCTATAAGACGCAGTGAAATTGCAAAGCGCCTCGGTGCCGTAGAGGATTTGGCTGAGCAGGTTCGTTAGCTGCTCAGTCGCCGTAGCGACGTTCACGCCAATCGAGGGGGGAGCCAAGTATTCGGCAACCATGTCCTGCCTTTGCTGCACAACCAATCCGGCCGACATGCTCCCGAAAGACTGATCGATCGTCCCGTATTTTCCACTGAACGCAGTCGTGCTGTTGATGCCGATGCCGTTTTTGATGACGCCCGCGATAGCCCCGGCCCCTTGATTGGCGGTGATGACCCCGATCTGCACCAGCCGATAAAGGATGTTTTCGTCAGCGAGTCCCTGGAACGTCGAAATCGAATTCGCGGACGAACCATTTTGAGCCCTGACGGATCCGGCCCCGCCGACAGACCAAGAGCTGGTTGGGTCGCCCCCCTTCATGATGATCAGGTGCTTGTTGTATGCGTTCCAAACGCCCCATTTCCGCGACTGACCGTACGAGACGTGACAGGTCACCTGCCCGTTGGTGCCGTCCATCTGGATAGAGCCGAGGTAGAGGCCGCACTTCGCAGCCACGCTGTACGTGGTGCTGCCGTTCCGCATGGTCGCGGCGACCTTGTTGACCGGGAGACCCTTCAGTTTTTCCAGTTCGGTCGTTCCCGCTCCGAGCCCGCGCGCGCCGCTGCCTGCGGTCGCGGTCGTCCATGCCGGGCCGGTGCCGATGCGGATCGTTCCCGCATCATCGAAGGCGAAGACGTCGAGGATGGTGTTCGCTGCATGGGAGGCGACGAGGGATAGCGTCAATTCGGCAAACTCCCGAACCGCAAACGAGGTGCCGTTCGGGATCGGCACGAGATTGCCGGTGTCGGGGCGGTAGTAGACCGCGGTCGCGGCAGCGACGTCAGCCGCCGGAAATACCGCGAGCGGCGCCGATGCCGTGCTGACCAGCGTGAGATACCCCTGCGGGATGACCTGGGTCCGCTGGAAGTTCTGGCCATCGGTGAACCAGTTTGTGCCGTCGGTGCGAATGCGGCCACCGGCGCCGGCGGGGACCGTGACCGAGGCGTCGCCGTCGATGGTCTGCGAGCCGCTGCCGTCCAGCGTGATGTCGCCGCTGCTGTCGTTCAGGAACCCGAAAACGAAGGGTGCGCCGACACCGGCCGCGTCCGGGGTGGTGATCGTGATCCCAGACGCCGAGGCACGGACGAGCTTGCCCTGGTCGGTCGAAAGCACCTGATAGCTGATCGCGGTCGACGTGACCCCAGCATCGATTTTGCCGAAGGCGTTGGTCAGGTTGGTGTTGATGTCCTCGATGGCTTCTTCGAGGGGGTCGTTGAGCTTGGTCTTGATCGTCGCCCATTTGACGCGGTTCGCCTTGGTGACTGACCCGTCATCCGCCGGCGGATTGGCGTTGTAGTTGACGATCGAGACGGAATCATAGGGTGAGGCCATAGTTCAGCGCTCCGGCTAAAACGGTGTCAGGTCGGGGGATGTGGAAGGGGTCAGCGGCGGCGGTTGTCTTTGGACGCGGCGGCCGCGCTTTCGGCTTGCGGGGCGGATTTCAGAAGCTGCAGCGACGCCTTCGACCGGGCCAGCGCCTCGGTCGCCATCTTGCTGTCCCCGCCGGTTCGGATCGTGGTCTCAAGCTGCTTGACGTATCGCTCAGCCATCGCGGTGGCGAGGCGGCGGGCGCCAAAGCCCGCAGCACCGGCGGCGATGGCGCCGACAACCGGCATTCCGATTAGCGACCCGGCCGCGGCACCAATGCCGCCGCCAAGCCCCGCCGAGACGACACCGGTCGGGGCCAGCTTGCCGACGTTCCGAGCCGCGTTGCTGGCCGTGGTGCCGACGGCGATTTTCTTGATCGCCTTCTGCTCCTGGGGGGTGAAGGTCCGGAGCGCGCGCGCATTCTTCGCCAGCGACCGGAATTCGGTACGCAGGGCATTTTCGAGGCCGGATCCGGAGAAGTTCGGCGCCGACAGTCGGGCGCGCTCGACCAGCCCGTCGACGGTATCGAGCTTGGCCACCTTCGACCACAGGTCGCGGGCCTTGGTGACCATTTCGGCTGCCACCTTGGCATCGCCGCTGGACACGTCCTTCGCGCTCAACTTCGACACGAAATCATCGATCTTGTCGACGATGTGGCCCGCGATCCGCCCCTCGTCCTTGTCGAGCCCCTTCCCGGCGCCGTTCGCGACGCGCCGGAGGATTTCAAGGTTCTGGAATGAGATCGGCTGGTCCGCCACCGCCTCCATGCGCTGCAGCGCCGCCGTCGCGCGCGGGTGCAAGGTTGGGTCGATACCTTCCTTGATGACCGTCGATTTCACATCGTCGAAGAGCGGCCGGATGGGATTGGCTGTGACCCCGGCCTCGTCAGCCCGCCTGTAGAACCCCTTGGCGGCGGCCCTGAGTTCTTCGTTCGTCGCGGTGGCCACGGCAGGCTCGGCGACCGCCGGAGCGGCTGGCGGGGCTGGCGCGGGCTCTGGGGCTGCAGCACGCAAGGCATCGTCCACGGTCGTTGCGGCAGCTTCCGGCGCCACGGCCGCCGGTGCCGCTGCAGGCTTCGGTGCCCCGGCAACCGCTTCCCGCTCAGCGGCCGCGCGCGCGATACCGGCACCGGTCCCGGCAGGGCCACCAGCCGGAGCGCCGGCGAACAGGCTGCCGAGTTCGAAAATCTCCTTGCCGGTGAGTTGCGAGGCGGTCCGTTTCCCGTCAAGCAGGTCCATGACGGCTTGGCGCGGCCCCTCCAGGAAGCCTGGCACGGCGAGCGTGAGGTTGCCCTCCTTGGTTTTGCCGACCGGCAATATCGCGCTGCGCGACGCCAGAGTATCCGGCTTCGGCTGGCTGGCGTTGATCTGCTGCAGCGCGACACCTTCTTCGGAATTGGGGTCCGGAGCGGCTTCCGGGGCGGGTGCGCTGCCGCCCTTGATCTGGGCCGCAATCGCGTCGACCTCCTTGGCCTGCTGGGCCGGCGACAGATTTAGGAAACCGTCGTCGATGTCGACCTCGCCGATGCCGTCGATGTTCAGGACGGCCATTACTTCGGCCTCACCGAGAACTTGAAGCCGCCCGGGGAGACGCTACTGGTTGGCGCCTTTCCGGTTGGCGAAAGATCGATCACCACGTTGTCCGGGTCGAGCTTGTACCGCTTCGCGATGCCAGCGAAGGTCGTCGCGGCTTTGTCGTGTTGCACCGCTGCGGCTTCAAAAATCTTGTTCGCCTGCCCAAGAATTTCCGACCGAGCCTTCGTGCCGATGGTGCCCTCGCCGAGCGCTTTGTTATACAGTCCCTGAATTGCTGACGGCACACCACCAGAGTTGGAGGCGGTCGCGAATTCACCCTCTCGAACCGTCGACCCGGGGTCCAGCATCTTCATGAACTGGAACACCAGCGTCATGTCGCCCGCGCCGGTCTTGTCGATGTTGTCCAGCCGGTTCTTGGCGTCCCGCATAGTGATGAACGGCTGGGCCTGCTTGACAAAATCGTCGCGCAGGGAGTTTTCGGCCTTGACCTTCTCGTCCTTGTTCTTGAAGCCGGAGTTTTCATCGACAACACCGGCCGCCTGCAGCGCCTTGGCAGCAGCGATCTTGCCCAGACCCTCACCGGTCTCCTTGCCCTGCGCCTTGGCGGTTTCCGAAGCCAGTAGCGCGCCGGCAGCCTCGGTCTGGGTCGGTCCGGTCAGCAGCGCGCCGACCTGGGCGTCGAAGGTGGCCGGGTCGCGCTTGGCGAACGGCGCCAGCCGCTTCACGCTGTCGACCAGCGGCGAAACCGCCTTCTGGATGGCGACGGGGTCGCGGCCGGCAGCGAGGCCCTGCTTCACCGTCTCGGCAACCGTCGCCATGGTCTCGGCGATCTGTTTGTCGACGCGCTCGAGGCCCTGCTGACCCTCCGCGCGTGCGGAGTTCTTTTCCGCGAGGGTCTGCGCACGCTCGTTGATGCCGATATTGGCGTTCGCGGTCTTCTCGTTGATGTCGAGCCCGCGCGTCCGCAGCCCAGTTTCGGTGGCCAACGTCTCGCGGGAAAGCCGCTGCTTCTCGGCATCCGCCATGCCTTCCGCCGCACCGCCAAGGAAAAAACTCATATGGTCAACCTCCGAACGAGAATGCGCCCGCGAGCGGGTTGAAGCCGCGGCTGGCGAAATTGCTCACGCCCTTGCCGATCTCATTGGCGACCGGGCTGAAGGTCTGCCCGAAGAACTTGCCCGCCGCCTGCTGTTCGCGGGACTGCAGTTCGGCGCCGCCGGCCGCAGCCTTCACCCGGAGCTCGGATTCCAGCCGGGCATTTGCGCCCATCTGTGCCGTGGCTGCCGCCGCCAGCTTCGAACCGATGTCCGCCTGCAGATTGAGTTCGTCGAGCCCGGCCTGAAACGCGCCGCGGCGGGCCTCGAACTCCTGGTTGATCAGTTGATGGGTGCCCTCGACTTCCTGCAGGAAGGTCTCAGCCGCGACCTTGTCCTTCTGCTGGCCGAACTCGGATTCCGCCCGGGTGAGCGCGTCCTGCCCGAAGGACGAGCCCAGCACCCGCCGGCGGGCCATGTTTTCCCGGAGATTGCCGATCGCGGACTGGCGGGCGTTCTCGACCTCGGCCAGCCGTGAAGTGCGCAGATCGGACATGCCCGGCGCGAGCCGTGCGCGCAGGCCAGCCAAGGCGTCGGCCTGATCGCCGAGCACCCCCTGAACGCCGCCGACCAGCCCCATGCGGTTGGCGTCCGCCGAGAGCGTGCCATCCTTACCGGACAGCCCGCCAGCGTTGATGCCAACCGACACCGGCGCCACCGATGTGTTCACGTTCTTCAAGCTCTGGCTGGGGCTGTCGCCGCTGCCGCCGAACAGCTTGCTCGCGCCAGCGGAAATGCCGGCCGTCGCCAATGCTCCAAGAAGTGTTCCGAGCGCCATTACTTCGTCTCCCCGCGGGTCTCAAAAACGGCCGTGGCCTGGCCGGGGTAAACATTCATCGACGTGCCGACCCGCCGCATGATGCCGTGCTTCGCGATCATCTCGAAAAACGGCTTGGCCTTGTCGTTCGCGTATTCCACCATCGGGATGGTCTTCCGGATCGAATTGAAGAACGCGACGGCGGATTCAATGCGGTTGCGCGCCGAGGCCCACGGAAACCAGATCATGTCGCCGATGATCATGAAGGGAGCCAATTGCGGGTTCGGGTGCGAGTAGAAGCCGAGCACGAGGCCGACGGGCATGAAGCCGCGGGTGGTTTCCGCCGACAGCGTCCACGCCCCGGCGTAGTTGCTCGTCACCTCGTCGACGAAGGCGAGCGCAAACGCCTCCGGGGTGAATTCGGCCTGAAACCGCGGCCCCATCGATGCCAGCGCGCCCTTTTTGTACGCCGCCCATGCGTATTTGCAGTCGGCGTCCTCGATCGGCCGAAATTCGGTGCGCCGCCGCAACGTCTTTCTCAGCCGCCAGCCGTTGGCGATCCCGGGCTCGTGTTTCATTGCGATGCCGCTGTTCCTCGTATGCCGATTTCGTTGATCGAAAAATCGTCCGCGCCGGTCACGCCGATCCGGATCTGGAATTCGCTGGCCTGGCCGGGAACCTCGAACCTCTGACGGATCAGCCGGTTGACCAGCACCCCGAAATAGACATCGCCGCCGAAGTAATGCCCGCCACCGAAGTGCGCCGCGCCGTCGGTGCCCGGGACATCGATCGTGATCTGCTCGCTGAATGCGGCCTCGCCCGCAAATTCCAAGGTGAGCAGGATCTGGAACGCGACATTTTTGCGGTATTTGACGTAGCCCTCGAACCGGAAAATCTGCGCATCGAGCGGAGCGGCGAAAAGCTTGCTCAGCCACTCGACGGCAACGCTCCTCGTTCCGCCATCTCCAGACGTCCCCGTGCCCTCAAGCCGGTACAGGTGACCGCCTTCATCCCCCATAAAAACGTATTCGAGGCCGTCCAGCGGGTCGAGCATCGACATCACGAAGGTCGGCATAAACGCCATCGCGTGTTGCGTCGTCCAGCGCATCCACGGCGAAACCTGGCCGCCGCGCATAGAGGTATTCAGCACCCACACCTCGGACCCGTCGTCGGGGAACGCATAGGCCCGGTTCAGGCGGGCGTTGAAGACAATGCGCCAACCGCCGTAGCCATTTATCGAATTCGAGATCGGCGCCGTGGCATCGTCGGCCTCGGAATCGCCAAATCGGTCGGTGTCCTTCAGACTTTCAACCCGGCCCTGCCGGCCGTACAAGATATCGTTTCCGATGTAGGCAAGCGGTTCTTCGCCCGACGCCGCGGACCCGGGATAGAAATCTGCAAATGCGAAGTCGATGGCGGATTGGCCGTTCAGATTGAACATCCGGCCGCGCTCGGTTGACAGGATCGTCGATCCGAACGCCTCGACGTGACCATTGATCGGCCGGAGGTCGGGCGACAGCAGAAAGAACGGGTCTTCCTCGCTCAGCGACGACGCCGGCCGATCGGCAACCGAGATCGTCAGATAGTCGCTGCGCTTCGACCCCACCATCATGTGAGGCGATGCCCCGCCCGCATCCTTGACGTTGCTGAACATCGCTCGTTCGTTCGAGACGTTCAGGTACTTCGCGTAAAAGGTGCCGAACGATCCGCCGCCGCCCGAACCATTGAGGAATGCCGACGACGCCCAGGTCGTGCCGTTCCACTCCTTGACGGTTTCCAGCAGCGACAAATCCGTGATCAGCACCTTGTCGTCGAGCGACCAAGCGTGGCTGCGATGATGCCCGCGCAATTTCGAGTTGGCATTGACCGTCGCGCGCTCGGTGAACGTCGTGATCCCGTTCCACTCGTAGACCTTGGCGCCCGCCTGGATCAGAAACGAGACCGACCCGTCGGCCTTCAGGAACGAGGCGCCGCCCCTGATCTCGGCCGCATTCGGCACGGTGCCGATCAGATCGAAAGGCTTTCGGTTGCGCAGTTCCCGGTTTTCGAGATCGAGGAGGAAGTTCTGACCGTCCGCGGCCTCGCGCGGGTCGATTTCATCCTCGCTGGCGCGCGTGTGCAGCCCGCCGCCGAACTTGAGGGTGAGGTCGATATCCTTTGGGCCGACTTTGCTGACCATATCAGCCGCGCGGGTTGTAGCTGTCGCGCGGCATTCGCTGCGTCAGCAGCGTGGCGGCGAGGCCGACGCTGTTGCGATACAGGTCGCCGTCGAACTCGTTGCGTTTCTCGCGCTTCCATAGCTGGACCCAGACCGGCACCATGGCCATGAACACGTTGTCCTTGAACGGAACGGTGTCGGTCGAGAGCGTGAGCGCCAGATCCTTCTCATACTGGTAGGTATAGACCTTGCCATTATCGTCCGCCGTCGGCGCCCGATCGACATGGAGTTCGCCCGTCACCGGGCTGATCGCGGCATAGATCGGCAGGCCTGTGTCGTCCTGCTCCAGGTCGTGGTCGAGCATGGCGTTGTAGCCGCCCGGAAACTCGAAAATCCGTTGCGCGTTGACCTTGTCGCGAAGGGGGTAGCGGAGGCGGATCAGCCCGGTTTCCAGCGCATAATCCCGATCACCCGTCGCCAGCGTGATCGTGCCCTCCCCTTGGCCGTTCGGCTTCGGCACGTTCGAGGTCGCATACAGGTCATTGATCCCTTCGTTGATGACCTGAACCGCGACGTCGACCGCGTTCTGCCGCGATGAACTGGTCAGCGACGTCAGGACGGCTCCGTCACCGGAGATCACCCCGACGCGCTTCAGCACTTCGTTCGCGCCGTCAAGCAGCGTTTTGGCCATTGCGTTCCGCCTCGATCTTGCTGCGCATCGAATCCATGTTGTCGCGACGGCCGAGCTTGATCTGCAGCCGCTGACATTCCTTGCGAAGTTCGTTGATGCCCATGCCGTCGAGAGACGGTTCGGCCTTCTGCTGTGCGAACTGCCGCGCCATGTCCGCCTCGGCGTCGACCGCATTGGCCTGGTCCGACGTGACGGCCGGTCCCGACGGCTGGCCGAGCGGTGCAAATTGCACGTTGGCGCGGGCCCACGCTGCGAACTGACCATTCAGCCCCTTGCTGCGGATGATCGGCCGCGCCAGCATCGCCGGCATGTCGTGGGATATTTCCTTGATGTTGCGCTCGCGCGCGAATTTGAGGATGTCCGCCTGCCTCGCGCGCTGAAGCGGGTCGCGGGGGTCGTCGATCTTGTTCAGATACATGCCTTTTCCTTTGAAAGGGGCATGGTGAGGACGAGCCGTAGCTCGCCCTCGTTCTCATGCCCTCGGATTAGTTGCTCAGGTTGGTCGCGCCCGTGAGGATCGCACGCGAGAAGTTCGCGTTCAGAACCGCGCCGGCATAGAAGGCCTTCCATGCCAGGGTGCGGATTTCGTTGAACGGATCGCCCGCGCCCGCCGAACCGGCGTCGTGGTAGATCATTTCGAACGAACCCTTGTTCTCGCCCGCCCGGTAAACGCCGTCGGTCTGGCGCTTGCCGAGGCCCACGGAGCCGTAGGCGTTCTGGCCATAGACCACCGTGGTGTAGTTGTCCGACCGGGACGCACCGGTCGAACGGAGGTCGGCGCCCGACAGCGGGGCGCCGGCGTTGATGTCCACGGTGGCGTCTTCCGACTGGACGAAGCGGAGACCGCGGCCTGCCTTGCCGTAGTAGCCGAACTCGCCGGGGACGAGGGCGGTCTGCTGGCCGTATTTCTCCACCGAGGTGAAGCCAGTCAGGCCGGCGACGTCGACTGCGACGTCGGGGTGGCAGATCGCCCAATAGCTCGGCAGGATCGGCGCGGTGCCGATGTTCTGCGAACCACTGGTCATCGGGACGAACGTGCGCGCGGCGTTGCGCGAAAGTTCGTTGATCACACGGTCGAGGATACCGGTCGTCATGATCGCGTGGACGACACCCGCCGAGGCGACGTTACCGGAGTAACGCTTCGTCGAGTTGTCTTCCGCGAGATCGCGCTGAAGCATGTTCAGCGAACGGCCGGCGGATTCGCCGAGAACCTCGACCAACTCGTCGGCGCTGCCGTTCGGGTTGTAGAGGTCGACTTCCTCGTTCACGATGTAGAACTGACCGTACTTCGCCACGGTCGCGGTCACATCGGTGAACGTCGGCGTGTCGGAGTCCCGGCCCTGCATCCAGGACGAGGTGGTGGTGAGCTCGGCGAGCGCCGCAACAGTCGGCGTCTCCTGCTCGATACGGCGCCATTTGATGGTGGCGGTACCGGCATTCTTCATCAGAACGCCGGGGTCGGTGCCCATGAAGTACGGGCAGTTCTGCTGTGCACGACGAAGGAACGTCTGCACGAACATTGCGTTGACTGGGTTCTGCAGTTCAACGTCGGTAGCCGAGATAGTTTGAGCCATGACCTAAAGCCTTTCCAGTTGGGTCATGACGCCGTTTGGCTTAGCGCCCGAAGGCTTTCTCCTTTTCCGCCGCGAACTCCGCGTCGGTCATTCGGGAAAAGTCGGGTGCTTTGCCGCCGGGCGCCTGGTGGGATGCGCCCCGAACTGCAGCGGAAACGGCTTCACGATCTTCAGTCGCATTCTTGTCGGGCAGCTTCCCGTATTTTGAAAACTGCTTGCCAAGCGCGCCGACCACCTGCTCGAATTTCTTCGGATCGGCGTGTCGGTTAGCCCATGCATTCGCGAGGCGCTCATCCTTTTCCGCCCGAGCGTTGATCCAGGCCTGAACGAGAGGACCATCGAAAAGTTCTTCCGGCAGATCGCCGCGAACCTTCTTGATCGTGTCGTCCATGTCCTTCTGGAAACGCTGTTGGCGGATGAATTTCGCCTCACTCAGCACAGTCTCGTTTGCGACTGCGGTATCGTTGGCCGCTGGCGCCGCTGGTGCGGGCTGTGCGGGTTCCGGCGATCTCGTGGTTTCCGTGTCGAATTCCTTCAACAGGGTATCGAGATCGTCGTCGGTCCGTGCGCTCGGCACCTCGGCGACCGGCTGTGCCGTCGCGTTGGGTTCAATAGCCACGGGCTGCGTGTTCTCTTCGCTCATGATTTCTCCGTTTGCGAAGTTTCGGTTACGCCCCCGGCATCGGGAGCGGATTCGGTGAGGAAGCTTTGCCAAGCCCTTTGCTGGGCGCTGCGTCCTGACCGGAATATGTAATCGGCATACTGCTGCTGAGCGTCGCCCGACGGCTTGAATTCGCGCGTGGCGGGGAGTTCAACAGCGGCGAGAAGATCGTGGTATCCGGGGTGCTGCCGGATCACGAACAGGAGTTCTTCCAGTTCTGGCGTCATGCGGCTGCCGCTGACTGGCCGGTGAGGTCTTCAAGCTGCAGCACGCCTTGCGCGGGCGACGGCGGCAGAGCGGCTTGCGGCCCGGCCGGCGGGGTCTGGTTGACCACCGCGTCGATGTCGGTCCAGCCGCCCTCTCGCAACGTCTGATCGATCGCACCGTCGAGGTTGACGCGCGGGGGCTTGCCAAGTTGCGCGCCCATGACGTCCATCTGGACGGCGCTGGCGAGCGACTGCATCCGGCGAGCCGACTTCTGCGCCTCCTCGGCAGGGCCACCGGAGCCGAACCATTCGAACACCGCGTTTTCCGGCAGTTGATCCTTGCCGATCTCGACAAAGCCGCCATAGGATTCGATGAAGAACGAAATTCCCTCGCGGCCGATGGTCTCGCGGCCCATCCGGTAGGCCATGTCGAGCCAGCGGGTATAGGCTCCCTGTCCGACTTGGCGGACATAGTCGACCGTGCGCACCGCACCGCGGGTCAATTCGGCCTCTTTCGAGAACGCCGTGGTGTGCGAAACGGTCTGCGCGCCGAGGCGACCGGGCAAGACGCCGGTGAGCTCGCCGTACATGTTCAGGCCCAGCGTGAGCGCGGCCGACATCGTCGAGGTGTCGCCGCCGAGTTCGACGTGGGCCTTGATCGCGTCCGGATCTGAGGAGCCCCACTGCGCATAGGGGTAAATCTGCGGGCCGCCGTTCGCGGCGAACGTCTGGTCGGTCTTGTCGTAAGAGATCGGCGGCGCGTTCTTCAGCGCGGCGGAATCGAGCAGCCGGTTCAGCGCCTGCGTAGCCATCATCTGGACCGGCCGGCCCTTCATCAGCGGGCTGGTCGGATACGGCTCGTCGGCGCCTTCGTAATGGTAGGGGAACAGGACATAGGAGGAAAACGGCTGCTTCCGCCACCGGAACCGCACCACGCCCCGGGTCGCGTTGCCGCCCTTGGCTGCGCCGCCGAGGATCACCGTCACGATGCATCCCGGCAGCACCATGCTGCGGGTGGTCTTCCGCGGCAGGACGATATCGCCCTCCATCTCGAGGATGGTCACGTAGCCCTTGTCGTCGGGCTCGACCTTCCGGAGGTTCATCGGCATCCAGCCGCCGTCCTCGTCGTCCGGATCGGTCGACCCCTTCGCCGCTGCGATCTTCAGGTTCTCGAATTTCAGATAGTCGCGCGCGATGTGCGCCTCACCCAGCACCTGGGACGAGTGCATGGTCGAACCCGGCTCGTCGAGGTACAGGTTCTTGATCGAGCATGGCACCAGCACCGGGATGCGCTGCTTTTCCTTCCGGACGCCGCGCGCCTCGTGGATGAAGACGTTCTTCGTCTCCATGCGAGCGCGGCCGACGCCCATCCCGTACTTGAACGCCTCGGCATTGATCCGGTCGGCGCGGGTCTGGAAATCGGTTTGGCCGAACAGGTGCAGAAGGAAGCCCTCGCACAGCTTGTCGACATTGTCCTGATTGATGCGGCTGGGCACGTCGGTTTCGTCGCCCTTGATCAGCGACTTGAAATCGACGTTGCGCAGGTAGTCGTCGGTCATCTCGCCATGCGCGCGGAACCATGATCCGGAATCGGGGAACAGCATCCGGCGGGCGTCAGCGGTCAGGACTTCCAGCGCCTGCGCCTGCAGGGGAAGCTCGACCTCGGACATCCAGGTCTTCCCGGGGTCGACCACCCTGGTGCCGTTCTTCATGATGTATTTGTATTCGGTATCGGGCCGCATCGCGATTTGCCGGTCAATGTCTTTCCAGCACTTCTCGCGGTCGCGGCGATCATCCTTCCGCTTTTCGAACGTCTCGATCACATATTCGGCGATGTAGTCCCAATCGCGCGCGTCGAAGCGGCGCTTGGCTTTTACGGCGCCCTCGTCGTCGATCTCTTTGGCGTCGGCCTGGGCCATCAGTGCACTTTCGCTTTCATGCGGGAGAGCAGCGCCTTCGCGTGATCGACGGCGGTATTGATGCGCGCCTGCTGCTTGGATTCGTGGCCAAGCTCTGGATTGTGGAATAGGTCGAAAAACATGATGTGCCCGATGTCGAGCTTGTCCTCGCGGCGCGAGACGAAATACATCGTGGCGTAGCAGCCGCCGGGGAAATCGTTGGCTTCGACGCCGAACTTGCTGAACGTGCGCTCCGGCGTCGCGGACTTGCCGTCGGCGATGAACACCTCGCGGCCGTCGACCGTCTCGCGCGCGACGGGGACCAGCCCGGCGGTGCGGAACATCGATTCCATTTTGTCTTTGGTTATGACTTGCATCAGATCCTCGTACTCGCAATCGGCTGCATCGGCGGGCCGCCGCTGTGGCCCATTCTCGAAATCACAGAGAGCGAAACGCCGTACCGCTTCATCATGGCCGCGTAGAAGACGGCCTTGAGAATGTCGTCACGCTTCGCCTGGATGATCCCGTCCTTGCGGTGATAGCTTCGCTTCTCTTCGAAAAACTCGGCTAGATGCGCAAACACCTTGAACCGGCCGGTCTGCATCCGCTCCAGCATCTCGTCCACAATCGGCTCGACCGGTTGCGGTCCGCCCTTTTCGTCCTCGCCCGGAACCTTCGGATAACGCGCCGACTTGTTCAGCATGTTGACGCCGTGGTCGCGGTAGTGATCCGCGAGATTACGGCCGCCAGACTTCTCCCGGTTCATGCCATCATGCGGCCACGCGACCGGGACTTGCCTGTTCGTCTTGTTGAACCATGCCGCGTGATACGGCGCTTTCTCGTTCGCCTTGCGGTAGCAGTCGATCAGATAGATGACGTCCTGATCACGATCCCAAGCCAGTTCGCAGCCAGCGGCCGGATGATCCATGCCGAAGTCGCAGCCCTTGATCCGCGCCCAATGTTTCGGGATCGGGAAAGCCTCGACCCTGATCTCGTCGTCGCCGATCGGGAAAATCGCGCCCTCGCCCATCATCGGAATGCCCTTCGTGCGGGCGTCCCGTTCATGCGTTCGGTACGATGCTCCGAGGCGATCCTTGTCCTCGCGCGACAGATGCGGCGCGTCTTCCCATGTCGCGCCCTTGAGAAACACGCCGGAGCCGTCGACGCCGCCCAACTCCTGAAAGTGCTGCACCAGATCGGTCAAACCGCTCAGCGGCGTGAAGGTCACCAGAACAATCCCGTGCGACGTCAGAATGCGGGTCTGCGCTTCCGAGAAAATCTTGTAGTCGTCGGGCTCCTCGTCCATCCACACGACATGCGGCGCGGTGCCCTGCCACTTCTGCCAGCCCTGCTCGTATGTTTTCAGCGAACACGTCGACAGCCCGCCGGATTTGTGGCGCACCGTGAACGTCTCGACCACGTCCTTGACGCCGGCTTGCCGCGTCCTTGGCGAGCCGACCAGCGACCCGCGCGGCACCCAGCCGGTCCCGAGCTTTTCACCGAGGCCGCCGAGCAATTCCGCCTGAACGATGTCCTTCGACGTTTCGTTTGTCGGCGATCCGGTCCAGATCAGCACCGGATGCGCAAACCGCTTGCCTTCCCACCAGGCCGGGTAATCGCCGGTCATGTGGAACACGACTTCCGCCGCGGCGCCGACCGTCTTTCCAACCCGGTTCGCCGCCATCAACATGCGTTCGGGATGACCGACCCCGGCTGCGTGAAACTCAGTCTGCCAAGGATACGGCTTGTATTTGTCGATCTTCCGGCCGGCGAGCTGCCATTCCAGCTTGCGGGTGAGTTCGGCAATCTTCGCGAGATCAGTCACTGAGCCAATGCTTTCTGATCCATGGCTCGTCAGTCAGTTGATGCGGCTTCTCGTCGCCGTGAAAGTAGACGATCCGCGCATCGCGCAGTCCGTGCTGCTTCACCGTGCCCTTGTAGGAAACGACTTGGCCGGGAAACAAATCGTCGATGAGAGCGTGCTTCTGCGCGCGCATCCACGCCATGTCGTTTTCGCCGTTCCAGTCACGGTAGACGCCCTGTTGACCCGCCGGAACGAGCGCGACGCCGTTGCAGGCAATTTCCATCTGGTTCGGATCTCGAGGCAGCGCGATGGGCACGTCATCCCGCAGGCAGTATTGCGCCATATGGTTCAGCGGGCCCGTCACTACCGTGTCGAGGCCGACCAGGATCATCGGCACGCCAAGCTTGTATGGCTCGATGCAGTCGGCGTATCCCGGCGTCGGCGCCTTCATGCCCTCCTGCAAAATCTCCTTCGGAAGATCGCGCTCCCGATCGGTGAACAGCACGAACCGCCACGGCACATTCAGGTTGCGCGCGAAGCCCTCGTAAAGCCGCGTCACCCAGCTTTCGTCGTAGCATCTCGAAAACGGATAGGAACTCGCGTTCGCGTCCCAGAGCAGCGATGCAATTGTGATCACGCTTCGATCATTCTCTTTTCGCGCCACTCCGGCTTGATCGGAACCATGCCGCCGTCACGACGTAGAAGAAAATCAGCCGGCACATCGTGTCGCGCAGTCGCATTCGCCGCCACCATCGCGCGCTTACCGATCGTCACGCCGGGCAACACCACCGCATTTGCGCCGATGCTCGCGCCGTCCTCGACGCGCACCGTCACAAAGCCGCGCACCAGCAAATCCGGGCGGAAACCTTCCTTGTTCGTGGTCGGCCAGAAGTCGTTGCACAGCACCACGTTCGGACCGATGAACACGTCATTTCCGATCACGAAGCCGGGGCCGATGTCGACCCCTGGCGAGATGATGCAGCGGTCACCGATCTTCGGTCCGTCGAGCGTGGCACACGACGCCACGACGCAATCCTCGCCGAGCACCGTTCCGCGGATCACGGAAGCGAATTGCCAGACCCGCGTGCGCGCGCCGATGGTTGCGCCGTCGACATGCGCCTTCTCATGGATGTAGGCGCTGTCGGATATCATGGGCGCTCCACAGTCCAAGAATACGGCTAGAGCCGGGTGGATCATCGGTTTGCCATTGCGGTGCGGGCAGCCTGAACGGGGCGGCCTGCAGATTGAGAGGCCGGAAGTCGCCGGCGCGCTGGATATCGTCGTTCTGCGAATTCGTGTGCGACGTCATGAGCAGCCATTCCGCGGCGCCCGTGAAATTGCGAAGCACCTTCCACACCGTCGCGTTGGGAAGATGTTGAAGGAAGTCCCGGCTCAGGATCAGATCCACCGTCGGCAACACGCCTTCCGCGATGTCGCCGACCATTACGTTCGGCTGGTGCAGCTTCGCCGTTTCGATATGCCAGCGGTCGAAGTCGACGCCGAAATATTCGATCCCCTTCAGGCTGACGTGGCGCATCCAGTTCAGGTCGCCACATGGCGCATCGAGAACGCTCTTGACGCCGAGGTCGTGAAGCAGCGCCGGAATCTGTTCCCGGATGTGCGCCGTCGCTTCCATTGTCGACCCGCCGCCGCACAGCGTCTCAGGCAGGCCGCCGGAGAAGTGCATCACGGCGCGCCCAGCCATTCTCTCGTGCGCCCGCTCATCGAGCGCACCTTGTCATCGAAGGCGAGTTGCTTCGCCCGCTTCCAGTGCTGATCCATCCCGCCGCCAACCGGGCCCGCGGTTTCCGTCGAGGCGAACGTCGTCTTCCGCCACGGCGGTTCGCCGTTGTGCGGCCCGTCGTCGAGCGGCAGACCACACAAAACGATCCGCTCATATCCAAGCCCGATCGCCACCAGCACGGCGCCGAGGCCCGACGTTCCATGTCCGCCCCACGGCCACCGCCATTTGACGCCCTGGTTGCAGGAGTGAATGTGCTTCGGCTTGGCGCAATCGGTGTATTCCTGCCGGCGAGCGGCGATGAACTTGTGCAGGATGTCCGGCTGGTTCGAATAGCAGTGCTCGATATCGCCGGGCAGCATCTCGACGATCTTGTTGACCGTCATGATATCCCAGCCGTCCTTTCGAACGGTCCCGCACTTGCTGTCGTCCCGGAAACCGAAAGCCTCGAGATCGTCCCATATGCAGCGCGCGTCCGCGCAGACCACGACGTTCTTTCCGGCATAGGTGCCTGCGATCGACGGCAGCGGGAATTCAAACCCGCCATAGCCCGTCATCAGATCCCTAAGCGCCATAGACGAACTGTCCGATGTGGCCGAGCTTGATCGATGGATCGCCCATGATCTTGAAGCCCGCCTCACGCGCCTTACGGCAGAAATTGTAATCCTCGCTCTCGAACACGCCGTTGTGGATCAGCGTGTCGTAAAGCAGCGGCACCTCGCCGTGCGGGCCCTGGTATTTCTGCGCCCTGCCGACCAGTTCCTCGATCACCTCGCGCTTGATCAGCATGAAGCCGGTGCCGGCGTAGTCGACCTCGAACGGTTCGGCCGGGCAGTCCTTCAGATCGACCAGCTTTCCCGCGCGCCACGCCGCGACCGGATTGTCGAGCCGCTTCATCGCGTAGAAACCGACGGCGACGTCGACCTGATGATTCCAAAGCCTGGCGACATCTTCCGGACCAAAAACAATATCGGCGTCGAGCCACATCAGATGCGAGTGCTGCGACTGAAGGAACGTCGCCGTCATCTCGTTGCGCGCGCGGTGCACCAGGCTTTCGTTCCAGCCGATCAGCCAGTCATGCGCCACACCGGCGCGCGTGAGTTCTTCCTTCAGGTTCATGCAGGATTGAAAGTGCTGGGCGGTGAGCATCCCGCCGTAGCATGGCGTGCAGAACAAAATCGACGACATCAATTATATCCGCGCTTGTCGGTGGTTGCGACGAAGCCCGGCGTTGCCTTTGACAGCCGCCCCCTTGCCCCCGCCTTCAACGTGACTTCCTCGCGCGCCGCGCCCTTCATGTGTTCGACCGTCCGCCCGAGGTCGCGATATTGCGGCAGGCCTTCCATGTAAAAGTCGACGGGCAGTTCCAGAATTTCCGTGGAGACGGTCGGCGTGCCGATCTGAAAAGCACCCAGTTGAAAAGCGTTTGGCTGGAATGCGTTCGGCATTTAGGGTTGAACCACCCACTTTTGCGGCGAGAACAGGCCGAACTTAGCCGAAGTCCAATTGCTCAATTTCGACATCACGTAGAGCAGATCGGACGGCTTGTAATATCCGAAGTAAAGCGCTTCAGAGATCGTCTGTTTGAACGCCGCCAATTCAGTACGGAAGTAGAACGACACGAAGGCAGACGCCGGCACCGATACGCCGGATGTGATCACCGGCCTGAACAGGCTATTAAACGAGACGCCCGTCACCATGAAACCGATCGTCGGGTCCATCAGCACGGGCACCGTCCCGAGCGTCAGCAGTTGAACGTGGTTTCCAGCATAGCCGCCGTTCACACCAACCGCCTTTTGATTGTCGGTATCGACGCCCAAGAGCGCGGCCAGTTTCCACATGACCGTGACATAGGTGATGCATGTCAGGGTCGCCGCGTTCAACAGGTCAGGCAGCGCCCAAACGTCAATGCCGGAAGGCTCCGCGCCATAGGTCGAATTTTCGTAGGCAAATACGCAGCAGAACGCGAGCTTGATCTGATCCTCGGACCACGTTGACGACCAGCCCGCCGACCCGACGCCAGGGTGAGCGAGGAACGCGGTCCTGCGAGCGTCGTATAGAGCGACGACCGCATCCGGATCCGCGCGGACATCGGCGAGTTCGCAGGACGTAAAAAATGGCATCAGGTGTACTGCCCGCCGGTTGCCGCTGATCCCGCGGAGTTGCCGGGGAAATAGCTTGCCCCTCCTGCGTTGGTGTACATGACGCCATTCGCGTTCACTTCGTACCGCTTGCCGGTCACAGTTCCACCGTTCGTGAACGTCATTCCGAACGCCCCCAAATATCCTAAGTTCGAGCAGTAGAAATTCGCAGAGAAGAACGCCGGAGAGTTCGAATAGGTGATGGTTCGCTGTTGAACCACGACGTAGCCATTGTTCAGAATGTGATAGGCGGCGCCGCCGCTTACGGCGTAGTTACCCGTTGCAGTGATGAAGCTGCCCGACAGCGCGTACATATGCGCCGTAGTAGCCGATCCGAAGTCCAGGCTGTCGAAGTTGACGGCAGAGCCGTTGCTGACCTGAATGCACGCTACGGCCGAGGTGTTCGTCAACTTCATGCTGTTGACTTGCCACTTCGCGCCGGCCGAACTCGTGATGCAGTTGGAGGCACCCGTGCTGATGATCGTCGTCGCACCGACGCCCGTCAGGATGGGCACGAGAGATCCGAGAACGACCGGAAGATCGAGCGCCGCCGTAAATGTCCCCGCCTGAACCGAGATCGTAAGCTGGTAAGGCCCGCAATCGAGCGCGCCAGCGACGGCAAGGGCTTTCGTGATCGTCAGGAACGCGCCGCCCGAGGTGTTCGCCAGGCCGTTATTGCTGTCGCTGCCGTCCGTTCGAACGTAGTAGGTCGTCGCCCCGACCAAAGTAGTGCGTCCGCCAGCAGCGGCAGCCCATGAGGGAAAGCCCGAGGCAAGGGTCAGAACTTGCCCGTCAGAGCCCTTCGCCAGCCGCGACCACGTCGATGCGCCGCGGTAGAGGATATCTCCAGAAGCCGCACTTCCGATGAAGTCCAGCGCCTCCGAAAGCGTCAACTCTTCCGCGTCGCCCGCCGATGCTGTCTTGCGGCCGAGCATCCGGCTCGTGGCCGAAACGTTCTGCAGCTTCGCATACGTCACCGCGTCGTCGGTGATTTCTGCCGTGGCTATCGTCGTGCCGACCGACCATGCGTCGGTCCCGGTTCGGCGCGCCAGGCCGGTCGAGGCAAGAGCCTCAAGCGCCGCAAGATCGTTGGCCAGCGCCCACGCCGGATTGCCCGCAATACCGGCGGGATTGGAAATGGTGATGCCGGCCGCCGGTGCGGTCAGCGTTCGCGCGGCGCCCGTGCCCGCTCCCGTGTGCGCCCAGAACCCGTCCGTCGAATTGGCCGCCAGCGCCGACAGATCCGCATCAAAGGCCTGGACGTTCGTCCCGATGACCGCCCCAATCGCCGCCCGCGCCGCCGTCGCATCCGCCAGCGCCAGAAACGCCCGCCCGTAGGAGGTGGTCGTGAGCGCAGCGATCGCCGTCAGGTCCGAATCCAACGGCTGGAACCCCGTCCCCAGCGCCGCCAGATCCGTCATCAGTTGCGCCAGCGTCCGGTTCACCCAGGCCCCGGACTTGCGCTGTATCACATCGTCGTTCGACGGGCTGATCCCGGCAATCGCCGTGAGATCACTATCCAGCGGCTGATACGCCGCATTCCCCTCCGCCGGCGTCAAAAAGAAACTGTCCACCAGCGCCGCCAGCGCCGTCGCATTCGCAAGCTCAAGCAGCCCGCGGCCAAAGCTCGTCGTCGTCAGCGCCGCGATCGCGGTCAAATCGCTGTCCAGCGGCTGCTTCGCGTCCAACGCCGCCTGAAGGCTCGCAACGTCCGAAATCGCGATCGCCAGGAACGTCTTCACATCCGCCGCCGTCAGCTCCTCCGTCGCACCATCACCGCCCGTCAGCCGGCCCAGCAGCCGCGACGTCGCCTGAACCAGCACATGCTCCGCATTCCACTCGTCCGGCCCAACCTCGTTCGGGTTGTGGTCGTCAGCAATCGGCGACGTAAACGAATGCTTGAGCGAGATCACCAACGCAAACCCTTCCTCATCGCGATGATCCCCTCAGAAGCCCGTACAGCGCGCCCGTCCGCAGCAATGCCACCAAGCCCAGCCAATCGAACCCAGCGCACCCACGCCGCCCCGCAGAGTCAGCAAGCCGCCTTCCAGCACGTTCGCCAGACCTCAATCACCGATGTCGTTTGAAACGGCCGCGCGTCAGATGGGGGCTAGAGCTCGAACCCGACGACGGCAGGGGGTGCCCCGGCCCCTCCCCCAGCCACCAGGTGGACAAGGTCGAGAACGGCTGCTAACCTATTGATATTGCTTGCGAGAAAGACCGACATCACACATCGCATAACTGCCATTATGGAATGTTTTCGTAATTCCTTAATGATATCAATGCGCTGATGAGTGTGATGTGTGCAGATCATGCGCTGCGGACATGGCTCAAAGGCCTATTTCAGCCTGAAAACCCGCCCTCCTGGCCCGTTTCAATCCACACACACACGGGCGCGGTCTAGTACAATCCAGCCCCTTTGCTGGTCATCCTGCTGGTCAGTGTTTTGTGGCGCCTTCGTCGGGCAGCGTGACGCCGTGCTTTGCGGCGATGATGTGCGCGTCGATGCCGGTCAGGGCTGCGAGGTCGCGGACGGTCTGGATGGGATCGTGCTGGCTGGTGACGTCGCGGATTTGCTCGACGTGATGGCCTGCGACCTTGCCGCGGAGCTGCTCGGCCTGGACCGCGGCGCCGATGTTGCCGCTGTTGAGGGCGATTTCCTTGAGGCGTTCGAGTTCGCGAAGATGGCCTTCGAAGGTTACGACGGCGGTCCCGAGGCCGGCTTGGCGGGCGGCGGACAGCATTGCAGAGATATTGGCCTTGGCGCGGAGGCGCGAGGCGGCCTCGATGATGGTGGAATTCAGCATGTTCGAGCAGTCGTAGGCCATGCGGTAGGCATCGGCCCCGGTCTTGCCGGCGAGTAGGCCTTCAACGAACTTCTGCTGCTGTGCAGTGAGGTCGGGCAGTTCGGCCGCTGGCTCGGTGGAGCCTGTGAGTTTCTGACGCGGCATGTGCACTTTTCCTGGGCTTGCTGCTGCAGCGTTTTCTGTTTTTGAGACAGGTGCGGATGCAGCAGTATTATTATGGTGTAGCCGGACCCTGTCCCACGGACGTTTTGGGACGCGCCCCGATGACCTTCCAGACGGCTTCGTTGACGTAATTCCCGGGTGCGATCGGGACCATTGTGGCGCCGTCGGTCGAGCGAATATAGGGCTGGTCGAGCGCGCTCATCAGCGCACCAGCTTCCACCCGTACCCGCCGCCACCTGGCAGGAATCCGAGCAGTGCGTTGATGACGATCAGCGCGAGGATCAGGATCAGGATGATGCGGACGATCTGACCGATGGGCGCTGGCAGCGGGATCAGGCCGAGGATGGCGTTGATGGCCCACCAGATGACGCCGACGATGAGCAGAACGATCAGGAGGTTGATGAGTGCGGCGATCATGTGTCGCTCCGGGTTGCGTGATGCGCGCCCCAACGAAAACGCCCGCCACCGGGATGTCCGGGAGCGGGCGCAAATCACTATCTTGCGCTGGACAATGCCTTAACCCCCGGGGTTGTCAAGATGTAGCGTGATACACCGTCGCGCGGTCCACACTCTCGACGTCGGTGACCTCCGGCCTCTCGGGCCTGAACGTGCGCAGCCGGCTCGAGGTCTGCTGTGGGGGAAACCAGCGATCGGCGAGCTCGGATAGCCCGGCACGCAGTGCACGGCCGGCGGCTTCCCGGGCTGATCGGGTATCGCCCCCGAACAGGATCGCGCAATCCTCGATCTTGTAGCCCAGCGCGCAGACGCGGTGCACCATGGCGTAATCCTTCGGGTAGAGCACGCGCTTGGCCACGCTCAGCACCTCGCACGCCGCGAGATAGTAATCGCCGGGCGGCATACCCTTCGCACCGCCACCGCGGGCCCGGTCGAAGTCCATGGATCCGCCGGTCTGGCCGATCACCCGGTCGTGGCTGTCGCGGTATCGCTCGCCGGCGCGCAGTTCGCGCTCGTTGATCTGCTTGCGCTTGGCCATGGCGGCGAGCGTGTCGATCGTGCGCTGGATTGTCTCGACGGCGCCCGGGACCGTCGGGCTTGCGACCCTGGCCTGCTCGGTGCGGTTCGGAATCCTCGGCTTGCTGTGCTTGTTGCTCATGGTCTGCCCCTATGCTGCCGCCGTACCTGTCTCATGCTGCTGTTTTCGCCTGTACCAGGTCGTGCGGCTGACCCCTTCCGACACCCATGGCTGTTGGCCTGTCAGCGATTCCGCGAGGTACTCAGCCCGTGTCTTCGACCCCTTCTGACGACGCATCCGCTCCTTGCGTAGCCGGTCTTTTTCGCGGCGTTGGGCTTTGCGTTCGTCCTTGGTCTGGTCGATTGCGCCGATCGTGGTGATGCCCAGCATTGCCCGTTCCTCCGATGTCAGCCGCAGCCGCACGGCAAGTTCGTCCGCGGTCCACGCCTCCGGCTCGGCGGTGGCCTCGGCGATGATGTGGATCCGCTCGACCTCGGGCAACCACGGCACCCATATCTCGAGCCAGCGATCGGCCGCATCGACGCGACCCCGCAGCCGCACCAGATGGTGCGCCGCCACCAGCATGTCGTCCCTGCCCGCGTCGTCGTCCGGGAGCGTGATCCCGTACCGGTGCTTGAACAGCCGCGCGAGGTCGTTCAGCCGCAACCCGACAAGCTGCATCGGGGAACGACGTCCCTTGCGCTTGCCCTTCTGGCGATTGGAGAACCATCTGACGTTCGCGCGCCGCGGCATTCATTCCGCTGCCTCTTGGTACGCAATCCCGATCCCCAATTCCCGGCGCGCCGTGACGCTCAGCGCGAGGTCCGACGGCGGCACCAGCCCAAGGTCGGCATATTCCCGACACACCCGGTTCAGCGCGCGCTCCCGGGCCTCGGTGTTGCTGCGGATCTTGTGGCTGGGCGCCTCGGACACGCGCGCGTCCAGCATCGCGATCAGTTCAGCGAAGCCGTTGCGGATGTATTCGGCCTGGTCGGTGGCGTTGCTCAAAGCACCCTCAACATCGGCTGCGTGAAGCCGCGCCCGATCGCCGGACCTGGCTCGATGGCGATGGGCGCCGGGTCCATGGCACGCTCGATCGTCAGCGCGCTCAGCAGCATGTTGAGATGCGCGATGGTCTGCTTCACCGGTTGCAGAAGCTGCATGACGGCGTACCGCAGCTCAGCGGGCGCCGGCGCGAAGCGGTAGTTTGCGTCCTTGCCGCCGCCCTCACCGCGGTGCCAGCGGCGGATGGTGGCGGCAATCGCCCATGGCGGCAGATCGTCGAGCCCGGCCAGATACGCGGTGGCGCGTGCCCTGCCCGCCTCCTCGCTGCCAACAGCCATCGGGTAGGCCATCAGCATGGCCGCTACCATTCCGAGCCGCGCCTTCTGGTTTTCCTGGCTGTCGTCGGCCTCGGAGACGTCGCGCAATTCGGCGATCTTGGCGCACATCCGCGCGCGCTGCTCAGCCGTCAATGTTAACCCGCCCGGAAGGTATCTCCGGACCCGCATCCCCGGGTGCTGGACCGTGCCCAGCGATATCCGCCGCCACGCTAGACATTCCGGCGAAGAAGTCAGAGCTTGCAGATCGACGCTGCGTGTTGAAATTTCGCGTGCCATTGGCGCCTCCGGGTTGAGTTTCATCGGCCCAGCACCCAGCGTTCAGCCAGGTTGTCGGGTGTTTCGTGTATTGCGGGTCGGTGTTTGCTGCCGCGTATCGCTGCACGCCGGCCATAAGATCGGCGAACGTGACGATCGCGGACTTGCGGACCGTGGCGAGCTTTTTCATCGCCGCCAGTTTTTCGGTTTTGCGAGGGTAGGCTTGCCAGAACAGATCGCCGAAATTTTCCGGCCAGTCGTCGGCGAGCGCGGGAGCGCGAGTTATCTTTTTCTGTTCTGTCTCTGTATGTGTTTCTGTCTCTGTCTCTGGGGACGTTTCAGAAACGTTTCGTTGCCCGTTTCTGAAACGTTTCACTCGCTCGGTTGAAACGTCCGATTTGTACTGGCGACCGTTCCAATTGTGCGGTGCGAATCCCGTTTCAGTCCTGTCGATCAGGCCGGCAGTCACCAGCCTGGTCAGGTACTCGGCGGCCTTGACCGGCTTCACACGCAGGCTGAGCGCGACGATCTCGATCGCCGGCAGAACGCCGTTGTTCTTCGACGCGATGCACAAGAAGGCGACCCATACCCAGCGCATCGCCTCCGGCAAGAGCAGGATCTTCGGATCGTTGATGACGTCATCGTCGAGGCGAAACCACCGGCTCATGCAGTTGCCCTCGCCAGTTCGCGCGCGGCCAGCGCCCTTTGGTCGCCGCGGCGCGCTATCTCCTTGGCCCGCAGATCGGCCTGCCGGGCCGCCTGAGAGCGTTCGGCGCGGAGCGCAGCCTGCAGCAGCACCTCGTGGAAGGCGGCCAGCGCTTCATGTGAGAGCTTCCGGTGAGCCATCAGAATTCCTCGACCTCCCACCCGCCACCGGCCTTCTTGGCCTTGGCTGTCACGGCCTTGAACTTGAACGGGAACATCGACGCAGCGACCTTGATCTTCACGCGCGCGTCGTCCTGCCAGAAGCCTTTGACCTCGTGGATTTCCATCGAGAGGTCTGCGAGCAGCACCGGATAATCCGGGGTGTAGAACGTGTTGTCGGCCAGCCGGAATTTGAGGCCTTCGAAGCAGAACCAAAGCACCTCGCCGGCGTGCTTGCGCTCCTCGAGATGTCGGCCGTATGCGGCCTCGGTCTTGTTCATCTCGCCGGTCTTCAGTCGACCGAGCGCGAAGTTGCGAGGCGGGGCAAATGGCGGGTTGGCCGTGTTCGGCGCGCGCACGGCGCCGCCTGGCACGCCGGTGCGCTCCAGATGGTCCGCGAGTTGCTGCTCGGTCCACCGCATCAGTTTGACAGTTCGAACAGCGCGCGCATGAACGCCGCACGAGGCTTGCGCAGGAACAGCGGCGGCGGCTCGGGTGGGACGATCGCGTCAAACAGCGCGTCCATGTCAGGTTCGAAGTCCCGGCGGCATTCTTGCGGCAGCGGCGGGCTGATGATCGCCATGCAGCGCCGGCGCGCGAACACCGAGAACAGTTCGGGGATGTAGTTTTCCTCGTCAACAAAGGAGCCGACGGACCCTGCTGCGACTGTCACGGTCGAGGTGTCCGCCGGCGTCTCCTGCTTTCCTCCCGTTGCCGTTGAGGATTCGCGAATAGTCACGGCCGCCGGGTCCGAGGGATCAGTTAGGCTCGGGCCAGCGACCGTATCCACCACCCTTGCGAGTGCCAGCGTGGATTCGAATGGGTTTTTCAGGGCGTTGTGCATGGTGTCCCTCGGTGATGCTGAAACGGGACGCGGTACTAAAACGGGCGGCGGCGCGGCTTATCCCCGGCGCCGGCCTTTGGCGTGAGCCACCGGGCCATCCACAGCGCGATTGCTGTCCGGACGTAGAAAGCCCAAGGCAGTTTCTTTTCGGGCAAAGGCGGTCGAGAGTTTTCTTGATGCATCTGCGTTGCCTTTGGTGAGACGTCGCGCTGCCGCGGTCGGTTGAAGTTGGGCTTCGAGCTGCAGGGCTTCCTGCGTTGCTTCGGCGGCGAGACGTCTTTTCGCGGCCTGGGCCATCACCTGCTTCGTCCAGATCCACCACGCCGGCTCCGCTTCGGCCATGAGTGCTTCCAGATATTCGAAGCCGTCATCGCCGTGGATCAGCGCCTGCAGTTCTTCGATCGTGTAGGAAACCGAATTCGACAGCCGCGATTTCGCAGATCGCTCCTTGATGCCGAACAAATCGCAGAGATACGCCCAAGCCTTGGTACCAGCGGGTTTCTTTGATTTGATGATGTCGGTGATCGCGATCTGAAGATCCGAAACAGTGCAGGTTTTTGGGAAAACAGTGCAGGTTTCCGCACCCCCAAAATTTGCGGAATTCGGCGACGCGGCTAATGCTCTCGGCATGAGTTACGTTCCTACGCTGATGGAAATTGAAAATGGAAAAGCTGATGATCATCAGCGCGACGATCTGCCTCACGGCGATCTGGCTGGTAGCGTGGTGTTGATGTGCACGACACCGTGCGTGCAAAGATGCTGAGAAGTGCAATCATCGCGCGAGTTCCTGTGTCGGAACAGCACATGGTGCGCGACGGAATCGAATGTTCCTGCGTTCACGAAATTGTCGTGGACCGGACACAAAGGTTGTGCCAGCTTTTCCCTTCGCCTTGTGCGGCAGGGGGTAAAAAGAATGAGCGAGATAATTCGCTTCGAAGATCATGCGCGGACCTCGTCGACATCGACGGGCTTGCGCTTCGGCAGAGCAGCCAATTCGGCCATCACCTCAAGCGAGATTTCCGACTTCCCGGCGTCGCCGGCCAAGCGCACGATCGCGGCCCAGCGCGGGCCCGGGATGCCGCGCTCGCGCCACCCGCTCACGGTGGAAGGCAACTGGTCCAGAGCGGCTGCCACCTCGCCGGTGCCACCGAGCGCGTCGATGATTGATCCCCAAGTGCGTGCTGTGTCATTCATGACCGACGATATAGTTCGCAATTCGCGAACCTGTCAAGCCTTCGCAACATGCGAAGCGACAAATCCCCGGAATTCGAGGACAATCAGTCCTATGGATACGGATATTGAAGTCTCAAATCGACTTGCTGCATTGCGGGAAAAACTCGGCCTGGATCAGGTCGCGTTCGCAAAATCGCTCGGCATCGAAAAGAACACCTACAATGCCTACGAGCGGGGCAAGCGCCCGCTGACAATTGAAACCGCCAAGAAAATACGCCGTCGCTACGGCATTTCGGTCGATTGGCTGCTGTTTGGCGACATCGGGCAGCCGAATCATCAGTTCCTCATGGACATCCAGCCGGCCTCACCGGTCGCGCGGCGCGAACCGGTTCGCAAGAAGCGATCGGTCGCATAAAGTTCGCAAACCGCGAATTTTCCTCTTGACGGGTTCGCAGGTTGCGAACTAAGGTGATCTCCAGAAACGGAGATCGCCCATGTCGCGTGAACTGCACTACCGCTTCGAAGAACTCCCCCTCGTCATCGAAAACGGATTCAGCGCCGGCCTCGTCAACGGCTCCGCGCTCGTCAGCTACTGGCTCGACGGCCAGTGGGGCGTTTCCCAGATTTACCTCGACGGCCACAAGCGCAAGCCGGCCGCCGATCTCCTGAAGCAGATCCCCGGCGCCAAGCTCTGGGACGAGCGCGACGTGCAGCTCGACCGCGGCGACCGCATCCACGCGATCATCTGGGACCGCCTTGAACACGATTGGCGCGCGTCGGTTCAGGAAGCCGTCAACGAAGCGATCGACGCAGAACGGGTTTCCCGTCGGGAAGGTGCGCGATGAGGCGCAGACCTGACCCCGTGGAAGTCATCAAGATCGCGATCCCGGTGCTCGCCGAAGTCGTCGCCGTGGTGCTGTTCCTCTGCATGATCGCGATTTACGCCGCGCTGGCGAGCGGGGCCTGACATGGTGTGGGTCTCGACATGGACACCGGAATCAGAGGCGCTGCTGCTGCACAAGCGGAACGAGCAGCACATGCGCTGGGGCGACATCGCCCTCGACCTCGGCAAGTCGACATCCTGCTGCCACCGGCGCTGGAAGGAGTTGATGGGCGAGCAGCCGCCGACGGCGCCCAGCATCGTTCCTGAGCAGCCCCGCCGCCGACCACTGCACCAAATTCTCGGCATCAAGACACACACTCACCGGCAAGCCATTCTCGCCGATCCTCGCATTGGCCAATGGGATGAAGTCGCCCGCGTCTGGAGCTTCAACCACCTGTTCCGCGAGAGCATCACGCTGGCGGGTGCAGCATGAGGCCCGGCGGTTACCAGAAACGCATCCTCCCGGTCATTCGGGAAGGCTACTGCAACACCTCGCGCGACCTGTCCGACGTAACCGGCATCCCGGTGTCGAAGTGCTCAGGCGTAATCTACAACCTCGCTCGCATGGGCATCGTGAGGCAGACGGACCGCTACATTTATGACGGGCGATTCCGGATGCGGGTTTTCGAGGTGGTCACATGAAGATCGACAAACCAGGCATCTATCGCGGCGTCGAGGCGGCGCATTACTTCGCTGACCCGTGCCCCGAGCCGTCGTTGTCGCAGTCGCTGGCGAAGATACTGATCGAGCGCTCGCCGCGTCACGCGATGATCGAGCATCCGCGCCTGTGTCCACCAGAAGCTGTCGACGACGAGGCCGAGAAATACGTCAAGGCCCAGGCAATCGGCAACGCCGCGCACAAAATCATCCTCGGCCGGGGCAAGGAGATCGAGATCGTCAAGGCCGACGACTTCAAGACCAAAGCCGCGCGCGAGATCCGTGACGCCGCCAATGACGCCGGCAGGGTACCAATCCTCGAAAAACACATGCTCGACGCCGAGCAGATGGTCGCAACGGCGTGGACACAGATCAAGCGGCATGAGGCCGACGACTGTTTCCGCAACGGCGCCGGCGAGGTAGCGCTGATCTGGCAAGAGGACGGCATCTGGTTTCGGTCGCTGGTCGACTGGCTGCACGACGATCTGCGCACCATGGACGACTACAAGTCCGGCGGCGTGTCGGTTGCGCCGCATGTCATCGGAATGCGGATGGCGGATCAGGGTTGGGACATCCAGGCGGCGATGATCGAGCGCGGGCTCGCCGTGTTGGACCCCGACGGCGCTGGCCGGCGCCGCTATCGCTTCATCGCCCAGGAGAACCACGCGCCCTTCGCGCTGACCGTCTGCCAGCTTTCGGAATCGGTCATGACGATGGGGCGCAAGAAGCTACAGGTCGCCGTCGATCTCTGGCGTCACTGCGTCGAGAACGATAGCTGGCCCGCCTACGTCAATCGCGTGATCTCGCCGGAATACCCGGGCTTCAAGGAAAGCCAATGGCTTGAACGCGAGGTCAACGAATTCTCGGAGCCGCCGATCAAGCGCGGGCCGATCCTGAAATCCTTGATGGGAGGCTGATTTGACATTCCACTTTGCGCCCGCCGTTCGCGAATCCGTGACGCTGCTGATCGCCCTCGCCGGCGCATCCGGTAGCGGCAAGACCTATAGCGCGCTCCGGCTCGCCAAGGGCATGGCCCCGACGGGCAAGATCGCCTTCATCGACACCGAGGCGCGACGCGGCCTGCACTATGCCGAGGAGTTCGAATTCCTGCACTCGGACATGCGCCCGCCGTTTCGTCCCGCCGCTTTCATCGAAGGTATCCTCGCAGCCGAGGCAGCCGGCGCCGAGGTCGTCATCATCGACAGCTTTAGCCACGAGTACGACGGCCAGGGCGGCATCATGGATTGGGCTGATCAGTTGCAGGCCGATGGTGTCAAAGGTCCGGCTGCATGGAAAGATCCGAAGGCTGCTCACAAGAAACTAATGAACGCACTACTGCAGTGCAGGGCATCCATCATCTTCTGCCTGCGCGCCGACGAAAAGATTGAGATCGTGCGCGAGAACAACCGAACCGTGGTGCGCCCGCTCGGTTGGATGCCGATCTGCGAGAAGCGGTTCATGTTCGAAATGACCGCGAGCTTTACGCTCACGCCCGACCGGCCAGGCATCCCGCATTTCGATTTGCCGCACAAGCTGCAGCGCCAGCACCGCGGCATGTTCACGGACACAAAACCCATCGGCGAGGATTCCGGATTGGCCCTCGCAGAATGGGCGCGCGGCGGTGCGCCAGCCCCCACCGTCGCGCAATTCAAACCGACGGACGACAAAACCGCCGCCGAGTGGGACGTCGATCTCGGCGAGGCCGCGAAGCTCGGGACGGTCAAGTTGCAGGAGTGTTGGGCAAAGATCCCTCGCGACATGCAGACAATCTGCAAGGTCGCCCTCGACACCCGGCACAAAGCGAGTGCGGCGCGAGCGGATAAAACTGTCGCAGCCTAGCGCTGCTGAAGCAGAACGAGTGCCGCGCGTTGAAATGACATAGCAACTGAGGGGATTTATCAGATGAGCAGTTTCTGGATGGGTTTTCTAACGGCGATCGGCTGCTATTTCGCTTTCGGTTTCACGCTGGGCGTGATCGTCGTCATCAAAAA
>Ga0181343_1000102_pt1 | contig 38805 bp, 48 predicted proteins | sample Su13VDMLBSD_FD_130110 | JGI IMG/M metagenome (GOLD analysis project Ga0181343, IMG submission 130110) | Freshwater viral communities from Lake Michigan, USA - Su13.VD.MLB.S.D | ecosystem: Environmental > Aquatic > Freshwater > Lake | place: USA: Michigan | collected 2013-07-15
AACAGAAGTAAAGGTTGAAACACGTGGTCGTAAAGTAAACCCAAACAGCCCAAGACAAATCCGTTTAGCACAACAAGCAGAAAACAGAGCAATGGGAATAGATGGTAGAGGTAGACATGTAGATCCAGAATCAGCCCGTCAAGCTAAATTAAATGCACTTGAAGCAAAACGTGCAGCGGGAATTGAAATTAAAAGAGGTCGTCCTAAAGGTACAGTTAAAGTTACAGTAGAAAACAAAGCGGAATAAGTAAATTGAATGCAACCCTCTCCCAGGAAAGCAGACTAAAGGGGGGGGGGGGGGGGGAGGGAAAAAAGGTGATTGAAAAAAAATAAAAAAAAACAGAGTAAAAAAAATTTATAATTCCCCCCCCCCCAAAAAAAGAAAAAAGGGGGGGGGGGGGGGGGGGGGAGTAGGTAAATAGGTTAGTCGAAGATAATTAAAAATAAAATCGTATGTTTAACTTATAAAATTAAAACATATGAAAATAATATTAGAAACACAAGTATGTCCAAAAGGGGTAAAGTGGTATTGTATAAACCATACCCAAGATGGTGGTAGTGGAACCGTAAGTTGTTTCAACTGGTTTAGAACCGAACAAGCAGCAAGTGATTATTTCAAAACAATAAACAAACCTGGTGTAAGGGTAATATTTAAAGGTTAAACATATGGAAGATATAATAATAAGAAAAATAGTAGGCGGTATATCAGGTATCAAAAATGGTACCAAACAACCCAAGGAAGTAATCATATGGTTAAATAAACTAAAACCAATAAACAAACCCATGTACGATGAACTTATAAATGATTATATATCAGTGGTAAAGAAGTAAGTCGATGTTATTTAAAAAATAAATCGTATGTTCATATTATAAAATTAAATAATTAATTAACAATTTAAAATTAAGGTTATGAAAATCAAAATTCAAATTAAATCTGTTTTTGAACAAATTGCTTCAAATGTATTCAAAATGAATAATGTTAATCAAATGAAAGCATTTGTAACTGAATTTGTAAACAGTAAGGGAATAAAGGATACTGACAAACAACTGATAATAAACAATGTTAACAACTGTAGTAATGTAATTCAAATACAAAGATACATCTGCAATTCTTTACTTAAATATGAGGGCATGTCTGTAAATTTTGATAAACCGGAATAAAGGCAATCCAGCGGATCAATTCCCGACACACATTAAAAAACGTGTCGGGAAATTACCACGCGTTCTTTAACACGCGTTTCTTTTCATAACACGTTCTTTCAAAACCGGAATCCCCCTAGTACGGGTGGGGGCATACGGCCGTATATGGTACCGGGGTAAGTCGTGGTATACTACCACGCGAGCCGTCGTCCATACGGGGTGCGGTGGGGGTAGGGAAAGGCTTGGATGTATATTCACACACCCAACACCACTACACCATCGATTGTATATCTTTATATCCAACCACAATTAAATCAAGATTTCACTATAGGGATTTTGGAAAAAAATCAAAAATTCTTAATCTAACGAGAAAAACAAAATTTCACCATCGACAAAATATATACTTATATGTTAAACTAAAAAATTAATCAAAAATATGTATAAATAAAACCATGGATAGGATTTATACTTTTGATGATTTAGAAAATATCCAACGGTTTGTTAGGTCACTTAAACGTAAAGCTAAAAAACTTAAAATTACTTTACAATTAACTAATGATAAATTTGTTATATTATCGGATGATATTGAATGTCAGGGTTTTTTTTCAGATAAACAAAATAAAATTCCAGGTGTATTAGCTACTGCTACTAATAAATCTATTAATAGTTGGCTTTCTACTTTAGTTCATGAATCTTGTCATATGGATCAATGGAGTGAAAAAGTAAGTATCTGGGAAGTATATATGAAGGAAGATATTGATTTATATTATTATAAATGGATTAATAATAAAAGGGTAAATAAAAATAAAGTATATAGAGTTTTGGATATATGTAGGGAGTTGGAGTTGGATTGTGAGCAACGTGCTGTTCAAAAAATAATTAAGTATAATCTTCCTATAGATGTTAAAGAGTATATACAAAAAGCAAACTGTTGTTTATTTTTTTATAGTTATCTTAAATTAGATAAAAATGGATCATTACCTAATTATGATAATGTTAAAGTATATACAAAATTTAAAGATGACTGGTATATTGATTATGATGATATATCTAATAATATTTTAAAATTATTTAAAAACAAATATTTATAATTATGAAACATTTAATAAATAATTATTGGAAACCAACTCCTAAAAAATGGAGAAAAATTGGTGATGCTATTTTGGCTACAGGTACTTTTGTAACAGCAGGTGCTCTGTTAGAGTATGATAAAATGAAGGAAATTTTTACTCCTAAAGAAGTAAAAGTCATAATTGTATTAGCTTTTGTATTAGGAGTAGCTGGTAAATTTATTACTAATTTTTTTAAAGATGAAGAAATAACTAAATAAAGTTGTTTTTTATATATTTTTTCATATTTTTGTTTTATGTTAAAACAAATTACTGAAGGAGAAGCTATTCAATATATTAAATGTGAAGATGATTTTGCTGAGAGAGAAGCAGTTTACTATACATTAACTCCTAATCTTAAACCAGGATGGGAAGGTTGGGAAAATGTAACTTATTATACTGCTAAAAAGAAAACAGAATATTTGGATAGAGAAGGTGATGGAAATTCTTGGGTTTATATAATGTCAAATCCTTCCATTCCTGATTTGTATAAGATTGGATATACAAATAAAGATCTCGAGGTTAGAGTGAAGGAAGTTAGTAGAGGAACAGGAGTAGCTATGTCTTTTGAAGTTATTTGGGCTTTTAAATGTTTTGATGGTGAAATGTTAGAGTATGAAGTACACAAATGTTTAGATAAATATAGAGAAAATTCAAGGAGAGAATTTTTTAGAGTAAGTTTAGAGGAAGCTAAATCTACTATTAGAACATTAGGAATGAGATATTCAAAATAATAAAAATCCTGCTACCTAAAGGTGGTTTTTTCTAGTAATTTAATAGAGCAAAATATTAATTTTATTAACATGTTGGTTCGAATCCAACCTAGAAAACTTAAAAATAATGTAATATGAATTTAGATAATATATTTAATTTATTCATTTTAGATAAAGAAGAATATATTTCTCATAATGATGAATCACAAAGATTAGTAGATTTATTTAAAGAACATCCTTTAGTAAAAATAGGAATGTTTAAAAAATTAATGAGGAATTATATTACTAATAAAAAACAACTAATATTCTTTTTTTCTTCTATTAATAAAGATTTAGATCCCGAAAATATTGAAAAAGCAGGAGAATGCATACTATATAATAAAGCCTGGGATTATATTAGTTGTTTAGATTTAACTAGTGAATTCCATGTAGAAACTTTAAAATCTGTTTCTTCTGATGAGTTGGATGATTTTTTATATATATTAATTGCTTATTTTGAACAATGGGAAGAATATGAAAAATGTAATGTTCTTTTTAATATAAAAAAAGAAATTATGAACAATTTAAAAGAAAATTTGGAATTAAAAAATTAATGATTTATATTTAGAGAGAGGGTTATGAAAATTTAAAAAATAAAATATGAGAAATAGAAACTTAATAATTAACAAAATTGAAAATTTAGAGGGATTTATGAAAACTCTAAGATTTATAGTAGAACGAAGAGAACCAGTAGAAACATATCTTCAATACTTATCTTTTTCAGAGGAAACCTTATCTGAGGTGAAGAGTTTAATTGAATCCCAAGATTTATCCCCAGACGAATTAAATAGAATTTAAAAATAAATAATAGTTATGAATCTTACAGCAGAACAACTCCAAGAAAATTGGGAAAACTTATTAAATTATATTAATAATTACATCTCAGAACCCAGGAAATCTAATCTTATAGAATTTTACCACAAATTTCAGGATAGATTAATATTAATGCCCGCTTCTCATAAAAAAGAATACCATAATGCATTCCCAGGAGGATATGTAGAACATGTTAATAGAGTAATAGAAGCTGCTCTTAAAATTAATAAAGTATGGACTGAATTAGGAGTAGAAACTAACTATTCTGAAGAAGAATTAGTATTTTCAGCTTTAAACCATGACTTAGGAAAAATTGGGGATGAAAATAATGAATCATATATACCCCAGACTGATCAATGGAGAAAAGAAAAATTAGGAGAAGATTATACATTTAATAATAAATTAGAATTCATGTCCGCCCCAGATAGAGGATTATACCTTCTTCAAACCCACGGAATTGAGTATTCTAAAAATGAATATTTAGCTATTAAACTACATGATGGTATATATGATGAAGCTAATAAACCCTATTTGATGGGGTGGCTCCCTGAACAAAAACTTAGATGCGCTTTACCTCTAATAATACACCAGGCCGATTTTATGGCTGCTAGAATTGAATTTGAAAGAGAATGGTTCCCAAAATTTAAAAAAAATGGGGATAATCAAAAAAAAATTAATACATTTGATTCAAAATCCGATAAAAAAAATCAACCAATAAAACAAAAAGCTTTAAGTAGTGTAAAAAGTGAAAGCTTAGGAAAATTGATGGATGATTTTTTTAAATAAATTTAAAATATTAACTTTTAAAGGTTATGGGTTTTTAATTCATAACCTTTTTTATTTAAAAAAACATGGTAATAATAAGTATTTTAACACCCACATTAGTGATTTGCATATTTGTAATATGGAATCTTTTAAGGAAAAATGAAAAAGCAGAAGACATAATCACATATCAACAAGATTATATTAATAATTTCTCTACTATAATAAAATTTACAGATGATGAATTAAAAAAGTTAGACGAAAAAGGAATTTTTAAAAGTGATGATGAAATAGGCTTCTTTTTTACTCAAATTAAATCACTGCAAGAAATTTTAAATAATTTTAAAGTAAAATAATATGAGTTTAATTCCTATTACTAAAACTACCAATAAAAAGAGATATTTTACTCAAGAAACAGAAGATGCTATTATAGAATATAATAAAACTGAAAATTTTTTTGAAAAAAGTAAAATATATGAAAGAAAAATACATTATCCTTTTTTTAAATTAACTGAAAACATAATTCATACTTTTAAATTTTATCATACTGAAGAAGAAGATTTAGAAAATCTTCAACATGAATTAATGATATTTTTATTATCTAAGATTCACTTATATGATCATAAAAAGAATATTGAAGATAAATTTAAAAAAATAATAATTAAAGAATTTAAAGAACAATATACTTTAAATTTTGAAGAGTATGTGGGCAATGTGAATAGAATTAGTCAAAAACAGATTAATGATTTTATAGATTTGTTAAATGTTTCTAAAGAATGTAAAGATACATTATTTAAAATAATCCCACCTAAAGCATATTCTTATTTTGGAACCATTGTTAAAAGATGGCTTATATTATATAATCAAAAAAATTATAAGAAAAAATTAGTTACTTCTCCTATTGATGAATTAAATCCTGATGAAATATTATTAGAAGTTTCTCCTTCAAAAGAAAAATTATATATTTTTATTGAAGAATATATCAAGTATTGTTCTGATAATATATATACTTTATTCCCTGATATAAATGAAGCTAAAGTAGCAGATGCTATAATTGAATTATTTAGAAAAAGAAACCATTTAACTATATTTAATAAAAAAGCATTATATATTTATATAAGAGAAATAATAGATGTAAAAACATCTAAAATAACTAAAATATCTAAAACCTTATCAAAAATATTTAAAAAATCCTACACTAATTATATAAATACGGGAATATTAAAATTTGAATAATATATATTTATTATAAAATAATAATATGAGTGATCTTGATAAAATAGTATTCAAAACAAAAAAAGTTTCAGACATACTAGAAGAAATATACAATAATCAAAAAACAAAAGAAAAACAAATTTCTTCATTAATTTCTGAATTAAAACCTTTAATTAGTGATATAGGTGATGCTACTTTAGTGGTTCCTCTTATAAAAGAATATTTAGAAATTGGAGTAAAAAATGATGAGCAATTAATAAAAATGGCTACTATTATCCAAAGATTACTCCAATCTAACAATTCTTCTTCAGGAGATAGTTTAGGTATTTCTGAAGCTGAAAGGAATCAATTATTAAAAGAATTAGAAACTTTAAATAATAAAAAATGAGTAAATTTGGGTTTAGTGCTTTAAATTCTAGAGTAAACTCTAATATTACTACTTTATCTAACAATGTTGGAATAAATAAAGAATCATCTAATTTAAATATAATAGTAGGAAGAGTAAAAGATATTATATTAGATGATAAACATTCTTCTTTTGGAGTAAAAGGAACCATTGGTGAAGAAGAATGGGCCTCTATAGGAAATATTCTTTTTAAAAACGTTGATAATAATGGACCCAATTCTTCATCAGGATTAATTGCTAGACCTTTACATCCTAATATAAAAAACCCTCCACTATTAGAAGAACTAGTATATATATTTTCATTTCCTGATACTAGTTCTCAAAATAATAATTCTCCTAGAAAATTTTATTATTCTAATATTATTAATTTGTGGAATCACCCTTTACATAATGCCAATCCTTTTTTTACTGATGTTAAATCCAATGATACCTCTAATAAATCCTATGATTTAGTATCTAATAACGGATCTCCAGGAACCTCTAATTCTTCACCAACTAACATAAATTTAGGAGCGCCGTGGGTAAATAATTTAAAAATAAATCCATTAAAACAAACTATAGGTGATTACATAATTGAAGGAAGATATGGAAATTCTATTAAATTTAGTAGTACAGATGGAGAACCCTTAACTATTATAAGAAACGGACAATATAAAGATACATCTATAAAAGAGTGGATCCCTATTGAAGAAAATATTAATAAAGATTTATCTTCTATTTACATAACTTCTAATCAAAAAATTCCTTTAAATTCATCAAGTAAAATTTATAGAAGTTACTTATCTTCTCCTCCTACTTCCCCTTCAGAATATAGTAAACCCCAAGTAATACTTAATTCAAACAGAATTTTATTAAATAGTACAGCAGATCACATAATGTTGTCCTCAGCTCTTACAATAAATTTTAATGCTGTAAAAGGATTTAATTTTGATACTTCTGGAAATTTTATATTAAATTCTCCTAAAATATATTTAGGTTCACCTAAAGCTACTGAACCTTTATTACTAGGGAATAAAACTGTTAATCTATTAAGTACTTTACTAGAATCTATAAATACTTTATGCCTAGCTCTATCCTCTATACAAGATTGGCCTGGGGGAGTTCCTGCTCCTAATACTATTATTTCATCTGTAGCTTTAAATACTAAATCTATTATAGAAAGTCTTAACACACAATTAGAATCTTTAAAATCTAATATTTCCAAAACCATATAAGAATGGATAAAACAAAAAATGTATATGGACAAATCATAGATTATTCAGAGAAAACACCTTTGATAGGAGCTAAAATTGAATACGGAAAATATAAAACCACAACAGATAAAGATGGAGATTTTACCATCAGGATACTTGAAAAAGATATTTCTAAGCTAATAGAAAATAAAACATACATTACTATATCTAAAAAAGGATACACTACTGCGACAATATATCCTGTAAATAGAGATAATATAATAAAATCTGAATTAGATACAATAGAATTAAAATCTACTACTTTACAAGCAGAACAAGAACAAACTAACGCTCAATTATATACCCAAGAAGAAAAAAAAATTTTAAATCAAGAAATAAATAAAAAAAACAACCTATCAGGAGCTCAGGCTCAATTACAAAAATCTATTTCAGGATTATCTTCTACTATTAAAAGAACTTTAGTACCTTTATTAATTTTATTAATAGCCCAATTTGGAGTTAGCGCTAAGTCTAAACAAATCCAAGAATCTATTAATAACAAACAATGCCCCAGCCCTGATAGTTTACTAAATATAATAAGAAGAAGAAATAAATTAGTAAATCAATTAAATAATTTATATAAATCTATAGATCGATTATCTAAAATATTAACCGCTTTAACAGGATTTTTATCTATAACAAAAGTAGCTTTTTCTTTAATAAAAACCAATAGAAATACTTTACTAGCATCTACTTCCACTATAATCCCCCCAGCAATAGTTCCGGGTCCCGTGATATCAACTCTTTTTGTAACTAAAGATGCTCAAGATACTTTAGAACCTAAAATAAATAAAGCAATTAATTTAATAGCTAGTGCTTCTTTTTTAACACTTATGTTAGCTGCTTTATTAAAACAAGTAATTGAATTATTAAAACTTTTAGATACCTTAATTCAAGAATGTTCCCAATCTCAAAACATATCATTAGAACAACTTAATCCTGATATAGTAGCAGTCTCTCAGTTTTCTAACAATGTATATAACGGAGAATATTCTTATAAAGGTTTTACATTTGAGATAAAAGAAGATACTAAAGATAATAACAAATATGTAAAAAGATATGCTGTGGCTAAAGATACTTTTGGAGTTGTTGTTCTTAAAGGAGAATCTTCATTTAGTTCTTCTACTGAAATATTAATAGAAGAATTAAAATTCATAATAGATAGAGATAATTTAAAATCTTCTTAACCCTTAAATATTTATAATAAATGAAAACTAGTGACTTTAAAAAAATAGTAAAAGAATCTGTAAAAGAAGCTATTAAAGAAGAATTAAAAGAAATTTTATTAGAGGCTTTGAAATCTTCTAAAACAATAGTAAAAGAAAATCTTCAATCTAAACCATCTTCAACAGATTATTTAACCCAAAGAAAAGCATATACTGACATATTGAATTCTATGTCTTCCAATATAACTGAAGATACACTTAATTTCAATACAGACTCAATGCCTTTTCAACCAAATCCAATAAATACATCTGCTGAAGGATCCTCTCTTCCTCCTGGAGAAGTGAGTTTAAATCAAATTATGAAAATGACTAATGGCATTTAATGAAAGAAAAATATATCCTTTAGACACTAAACCCAGTGTTGCTGTGGGGATAGGTCTTCCATTTAATGGGAATGCTGTTTTTAATTCAACATATTTAACCAAAGATGCTGTAAAAGCTAATTTAATTAATTTCTTTCTTACTAATAAAAATGAAAGATATCTAAATAATACTTTTGGAGCTAATTTAAGAGCTTTTATATTTGAGCAAATAACTAATGATAATATTTCATTTTTAAAAGAAGATATTCAATTAAAAATTAATGAATATTTTTCAAATATAAAAGTTAATAGTTTAGAAATCAATCAATATCCTGATACTAATTCTATTAATGTTATTTTATTTTATGAAGTGCCTAATACTAATATAAATGATCAGTTAGAACTTGAATTTTAAAAATGGCTAATAAAAAAGATATAAAATATTTAAATAGAGATTTCAACTCTTTTAAAACAGCATTAATAGATTATGCTAAAACCTATTATCCCACAACATACAACGACTTCAGCCCATCTTCTCCAGGAATGATGATTATGGAGATGGCATCGTATGTGGGAGACGTTTTATCATTCTATTTAGACAATCAAATACAAGAAACCTATTTACAGTTTGCTAGACAATCTAATAATTTATTTGAATTAGCTTACATGTTTAATTATAAACCTAAAGTAACAGGAGCTGCTTCTGTTGATCTTTCTGTTTATCAATTGCTTCCTTCTAAATTATCATCTAGTTTATATGTACCTGATTTTGATTATGCCTTAAAAATAAATAGAAACGCTACAGTTAATTCAACATTAGTTGGATCTATTTCTTTTTTAACTCAAGATGAAGTAGATTTTACAATATCAAGCTCATTAAGTCCTACTGAAATTACAGTTTACCAAATTTCTTCAGGAAATCCTACATTCTTTTTATTAAAAAAGACAGTTAAAGCTATATCTGCTACAATTAATACAACTTCTTTTTCATTTGGGTCTCCTCAAAAATTTCAAACTGTAGAAATATCCGCAGATAGGATGATTGGAATTTTAGATATAATGGATTCTGAAGGGAATGAATGGTATGAAGTAGATCATTTAGCTCAAGATTGCATTTATGATTCTATAAAAAATACTAATATAAATGATCCTAATAACTATGTAAATCAAGATGCCCCTTATCTTCTTAAACTTAAAAAAATTCAAAGAAGATTCGCTTCTAAATTTATTAACTCAGGTTCTATGCAAATCCAATTTGGTGCGGGTACAACAAATGACTCAGATGAAGAAATAATACCTAATTCTGATAATGTTGGGCTAGGATTACCATTTGGTCAAAGTAAATTAACTACAGCATATAGTCCTACTAATTTTATATTTACTAATACTTATGGAATTGCACCATCTAATACAAATTTAACAGTTAGATATTTAACAGGAGGTGGAGTAACGTCCAATGTACCTTCTAATACATTAACTCAAATTAAAGGAGAAATTAAATTTTTAAAAAATAATCTAAATTCAACTACGGCTCAAACAATAATAGATTCGTTAGCTGTTAATAATCTTGAAGCAGCTAATGGGGGGACAGATGGTGATACTATAGAAGAACTTAGACAAAATATAATCTCAAATTATAATACTCAATTAAGAAATGTTACTCAAGATGACTATTTAATTAGAGCATTAAGTATGCCTCCCCAATTTGGTGTTATTGCTAAAGCTTATATTGAATCTACTAAAGTAGAAAATATAAATTTAGGAGAAATACCTTCGATTTTAGATTTATATGTATTAACTTACAACTATAATAAAAATCTTACTGTATCTTCTGATACTTTAAAGCAAAATTTATCAACATATCTATCTCAATATAGAGTAATAGGAGATTCTATTAGAATAAGAGATGCTTTTGTAATCAATATAGGAATTGATTTTGATATAGTAGTTTTACCGGATTATAATAACAATGATGTTTTATTATCATGTATTAATTCTTTAAAAGATTATTTTAATATAGATAAATGGCAAATAAATCAACCTATTTTATTAAAAGATTTATATATATTATTAGATAAAGTAGAAGGAGTACAAACAGTAAAAAATATTAATATTACAAATAAAGCTGGAGAAAATTTAGGGTATTCAAAATATGGATATGATATAGCAGGAGCTACATTCAATAATGTAGTTTATCCTAGTTTAGATCCTAGTATATTTGAAATTAGATACCTTAATGAAGATATAAATGGAAGAGTTGTTGGATTATAAAAATAAAATTACAAATGGCCGTATATAAAATATTCCCTAGTAAAGATACCACATTATATTCTTTATACCCTAATCAAAATACAGGATTAGATCCTATTTTAGAAGTATATAATAAAACACACAATAGTAGTCCTTTATACATTTCTTCTGCAGAAGTAGCAAGAACATTAATTGCTTTTGATTCAAATGAAATGCAAAATACTATCAATAATTTAATCAGCAGTTCTCAATGGCAAGCTAATCTTAAATTATTTAACGCTAAAACTACGGGAATAGTTAATAATACTAGTCTTTATATATATCCTTTAGCTCAAGACTGGGCAAATGGTACAGGTAGATCAGATGATGAGCCTAAAACAGAAAATGGAGCTAGTTGGACTTGGAGTAATATAAATGATGGAATTACTTGGATTACTTCATCTTTTGGAGCTTATATAACTGCTTCTTTTCTTAACTCAAACCCAGGAGGAGGAGTATGGTATACGGGATCTTCAAACGGATTAATTTACGAAGTAACCCAATCTTTTGATACTAGAACCACCAAAGATATCAACTCAGATATTACTGATATTGTTGCTTCTTGGTATTCTTCTAGTATTAATAATTATGGATTGGTTGTAAAATGGGGATCTAATATAGAATATAATACAACATCTTCGGTTGAACCTAATATGAATTTATTTGCAGTAGATACTCATACTATATATCCACCTCAACTTGAATTTAAATGGAATGACTATATATTTAATACAGGTTCTAATAATATCGGATTTATAAGTTCATCTCAATTAGTTATTTCATTTCCTAATAATAAGGAAACATATAATCAAAATAGTATTCAAAAATTTAGAATTAATACTAGACCTCAATATCCGGCTCGTGTATTTCAAACAAGCTCTTTTTATATAACTAATCATTATTTACCTACTTCTTCATATTATGCTTTAAAAGATTTATCAACAAATGAATTTATTATTGATTTTGATGAAACTTACACTAAAATTAGTGCTGATAATGAAGGAAATTATTTTAAAATATTTATGTCTGGGTTACAACCTGAAAGATACTATCAAATATTAGTTAAAACTATTATAGATGGGGAAACATTAATACTAGACAATAATTATTATTTTAAAGTAATAAATGGATAAAATAGATTTAAATAAAACTGTTTTTGAAAAAAGAGAATATAATAAAGTAATTGATACTTCATTCAATCAACTTACTTTAAAATCAATTCCTCCACCAATTCCATCAGCCGATGCTTCTATTGAACAGTTTTTTAAAATGTATAATGAATTGTTTTATGATATTCCTGAATTTGGAGAAACTAATTCACATGAGTATTTAATAAAACAAAGCAGTGCATATATAGGGTTTCAACAAGAAAATGAAGATATTCAAGCACTACTAGATGAAATTGCTTCTTTACGACAAGAAAATTTGGATTTATTAAAACAACAACTACCATCATCTTAAGATGAGCAATACTATAACTAACATAAAATCTATAGATGAATCTACCTTAGAGTATCAAGAATATTCTAATTCGGATACTAATTTAATTACTTCATTTAATTTAAATGATATTTCTTTTGATAGTAATTTAAATACTATAGAATACCACATACTTGACTTTAATAAAACTTTAATAAATAGTAATTACAATTTAAAAGATTACTCTATTATTGATAATAAAATCAATTTAGATGTTGAAGGTAATTTAAAAAAAAGTGGATTTGAAGAGGGACAATACTATACTTTATATCACTTTTTAACCCCTCTACTTAATTCATCTCCTACCAATAACTATTTCATCTCAGAAATAAGTCCTGATAGAACTGAAATAAGGATTTCCAGTACTACTTTAAATTCCTTAGCAATCACAGAAGGATATAATCAATTTATTTCTGGTTCAACCAATGCACCATATTATTTAGATTTTTATCTAAATTTTGGAAACAATGATTTAATAATAGCTAATAATATTTTATTAGATAGTTCAATTCCTGATGAATCTACTATTCTTATAAAATTATATGAATCACTTCCTATTAATTTTGATTTAAATTCTCAATTGTGGGTTGTAAATAAATTATCAAATTCTTTAGCATATTCTATTGAATCTATTTTATTACTAGAAAATATATCAGACGTAATAAAATTAAAAGGACCTAATGTAAATATCCCTTTAAAAGATAAAATAAACAACTCTACAGAATATACCAATTATGCCATTTTAAATTCAGTTACATCTTCATTCTTATCTAATCAGTTAAATAGTTTTTTACAAAACACTTCAATAGAAATAAACACAGACTATTCAGATTATTCTAATTTTATACATTTTTCTTCAGCAAATACTAGATTAGAAAATTTTTACTATAAATTATTACTTTTAGAAAATTATCAATCTCAATCTAACTCAATATCATCAAATACTAATTCTTTTATTTCTTCTAGTCAAGTATCTTGGAATAATAAAATTGAAGAAATAATTAAAAATTTTGATGAATATGAATATTACCTATATTTTTCATCAGAAAGTAAAACATGGCCTAAATCTAATTCAATTCCTCCTTACATAAATGTACCTTCTACTTCATCACAGGGACAGACGTGGTTATTATCTCAACTAGAAACAGCTTCCTTATATGATGAAAATAATAAAGATGCTTTAGTAAATGCTATTCCTTCATATCTTAGAGAAGATCCATTAAATGAACCATATGAACTATTTGTTCAAATGTTGGGTCAACATTTTGATAATATTTACTTATATTATCAAGAAGTATCAAATAAATATAACAATGATAATAGAGTAAATGCCGGAATTTCTAAAGATTTAATTTCTGATGCTTTAAAAGATTTTGGGATTAAAATTTACCAAAATAATTTTTCCACAGATGATTTATATTCTTCATTTTTAGGAATAACACCAGGAGGTAGTTTACTTCCAGTTACAGGTAGTGAATTAATTACAACATACGTAACAGCTTCTGCTACTGGTTCTTTAATTCCTCTCAATGACGTTAATAATGAAATTTATAAACGTCTTTATAATAATATTCCTTATTTACTTAAAAAGAAAGGTACTTTAGAAGGATTAAGAACATTAATTAATATTTATGGTATTCCTGATACTATACTTAGAATTAATGAATATGGTGGAAAAGATAAAAACAATGCTAATGATTGGGATTATTTTCAAGACCAATTTAATTATAATTTCTTCACTACAAGCTCAGGATATATTCAATTCGGAATAAATGTTTTTGGAGGAGGTTATGGAAGTGCTAGTTATGGAATTGAATATTATGGGGGTAGATCGCTTCCAACCAGTTCTTTTTCTACAGAATTTAGATTCAAAACTACAGGAATTCCTATAACCTCAGGATTTAGCCAATCTTTAGCCCATTTTTCTCCAGATTTAAATTTTAATTTAGTATTAGAATATACCGGAAGTGGATATACTAGTGGATCATATGGTGGTTCTATACCTAATACCCAAAACCAATATGGTACTTTAAAATTTATAGATAATAATCTTAATTCAGCTAGTATATATCTTCCTTTCTTTAATGAAGATTGGTGGTCAATATTAGTAACAACTAGTGAAAACTATCCTCATACAAATACATTATATGTAAAAAATAAAATTTATAATGGAGTAGATGGATCTCAATTAGGATTTCAAGCATCTAGTAGTATTAGTGGAAGTGCTTATAGTTTATTAAATAACCAAACTTTCTATTTATCATATCCTACTAATCTTACATTAGCTGGAAAAACTTATGCTCCATTTTCTGGTTCTTTTCAAGAATTAAGATTTTATAAAACAGCCATAAGCGAAAGTGTATTCGATGATTATGTGATGAATCCTTATTCTATTGAAGGAAACGAATTAATGGGTTCTCAATCATCTTTAAATTCATTAATATTTAGGGCTCCTTTAGGAAGTGTATTAGATAATTATTCATCTTCTCTTAGAACTTCTATTCATCCTTCTATTACTAATTACCCTCCTACCCAATCCTTCAAAATATCAGGTAGTAGTAATTATTATGTAACTGGATCTTATTCTTTTGTTCCTAATAAAGAAATAATTTATTTAGATCAATTTCCGGCTGGAATTAAAAATGCAATTTCTGATAAAATAAAAATTACTGATAATATTTTACCTGAAGGAGACACATTATCACCTTTTATTTCTATCCAACAGAAATTTCCTATTAGTGAAAGTTATACTCGTGATACTAATTATGTAGAAGTAGCTTTTTCACCACAAAACGAAATCAATGATGATATAATATCACAATTAGGATATTTTAATATTGGTGATTATATAGGAGATCCTAGACAATTAGTTAACACTAGTATAACTTTTTATCCTGATTTTAATCAAATTCGAGATAATTATTTTAAAAAATATCAAGGAAAATATAATTTAAAAGATTATATAAGATTAATAAAATATTTCGACAATTCTTTATTTAAACTAATAAAAGATTTTATCCCGGCTAGAACAAACTTAGCATCAGGGATTGTTATTAAACAACATTTATTAGAAAGAAATAGATATTCTCCTGCTCAAACTTCATATGAATTCCATAATGAATTTACAGCCTCAGTAAAATCATTTCCTTATGATTATACTGGTTCAAATACATTATATAAAGTAGAAGGAGGAACAGGAGGGTCATTACCTGATTTAATATCAATTAGTAGTAGTTTAAATTATCCTGGAGTTATAAATATCACACAAAGTTGGTTAGAAGAATTTGAAGGTCCTAAAGGAATTTCATACATTTCTCACAGTACTCAAGATGAATTTTATAACGGAGAATTTGAAGGCACTAAATTGATATTAACTAATGGTAATTTATCGAACAATACTAATCGTTTTAATAATATCATAGCTTTAAAATATACTCCGGTATTATATAAAACAACTATAACAAATGATTCAATATTTTTTAATACTAATACTTCACCCAATCAGGGAGAAATATTAATTTATTTAGATTCAATATAACATGGCTTTACCTGGTAGTCCTATATATAGTACAACATATGTAAAAATATCAAAAAAAGATATTAATGGAGATGATGTTACTTCTACTCTTGAAAATTTATTGTATTTTACTCTTAAATATACTGATATAGGTTCGGTTCAATTTATAATTGAAGATAAAACAGAATACACTGATTATTATTTATTTAAAATAAAATTAACGGCTTATAACCAATCAAATAATATAAATACTTTAGTTAGTAGCTCTAATAATAATATTTTAAACTACCAAATATCAGCATCTAACAACACATCTCAAACCGGTGGTATATTAACATATAGCGTTGTTAACACAGATGTTTTAGGATATTTAACAGCATCTAACGGTTATTATACTTTACATAATACACCCAATATCCCCTTAATTATATCTGCATCTGCTACACTTTATTCAGATAATGGGACTTTAGGAACAGAAATAAGATTATACAAAAAATCAACAGGGGGTTTACAAGGAGTTCCTGGATTTTCTTATACTCAAGTTAGTTTATCTCCTTCATCTAGTGCTACTCTTTATTTAAGTGGAAGTTTAACTCCTATAAAAGGAGAAACATATGTTGTAGGTATTTCTGATGATTCTCCAAGTGATACTGATATAACAGCATCTTTTGCTACTTTTAAAGTTACTCAATCCATTGCTCCTAATGTTGGAGTAAGCGGATCAGGAGATGACTTAATAATAGTAACCTCAGGAAATGAAGAAGAAAATCCATTATATGGAAATGCAGATTTGATAGTATTAAACCCACGATATATTACTTTAGACTATACAGCATATACTCTTCCTGAAGAAGAATTTCAACTAGTACTATCAGGATCAGGAACTAATTCTACAGTTAAACAATATAACTATGAAGCTAATAGAATAGTAATTCCTAGATATAAAGGAAGTCGATCTAATAGTCCTGATTTTAATCAAAATACAACTGAAGGTGGCTTAGGTGTATCACCAAATGTTGAACGAACAAATGTATATTTTGCTGCTATAAATAATATACAGGAAACAGATCCTGAAATATTAGGTACAAGTGTAGCTAACTTAAAATTCTTAATAGATAATCAAGGAAATACATATGAATTAAATAATGACCCATCTAATATTTCTTTTTTCAACTCAACTTTTACATTCGAAAAAAACAAATCAGTAACAATATCAGATTCAGAAGGTAATAACTTAACCAGCTCTATATTCAGATCAGGATATGATGTTATTCCTATACTCCATTCAGATATGGGAACCTACTACCAACCTACTCTATCTTTTTCAGACACAGGGGTTGGAAATTATTTACACAATGCTACTTTTCAAGGATATGGAGTGGGTCCTTCTCCTTATAATTGGGCACCACAGGTGTGGGGATCTTCTAATTATGGAGGTAATGTAAATATAAATGAAGCCAATAATCATAATAAAAATTTTTTCTTTAGATACCCGACATCAGCTTCTTCTTTTGATCCTTCTTTAGTAGAAATATCAAATGTAGTTGTTCCTATATCTAATAGAACACAAGAAAATTCCGGTTATCAAGGAAACGCTCTTTCTAGATTTTATACAGGAAGTATCTATCATATTACAACTAATAGACCAGATACTTCTTTAAAATTTTCGTATAATTTTTATTTACAAGGTTTATTTGGATTTATATTATATAATCAATTAAATAATTTTAATTCATTGCCTTGGAAAGTAACAGTTAGTATATGTAGAGATAACACAAGCAATCTTTCTTTTGATGGTACTAACTATACGTGGGATATAAATAATCCTTCTACACAAATATTAACTCAACACATATATAAAGGTGATTTTAAAAGATCTCTTTATACTGATATATGGACTGGGGGTAATTATAATTCATTAACTAATACTACTACTTATACTTTTGATGGATATAACGGATTTAATACCTTTTTTACAAATATCTTTAATACATGGAATAACAATTATACAGATTTTTGGAGCAAAATAGAAACAAATTTTATTCCAGATCTTCAAATAGATGATGTTATAGGAATAAATATAAAAGTAGAATATCCACCCACAGCTGGTATAGGAACTGCTTTTACTTTTCAAGTAACTCCAACTTTGGATGATTACAACAATAATAGAAGATTTAAAACTTTTAATGTATTTTCAAATCCACTTCCATCAATGTTGATTGTTCCCGAACCTGCTCCTTTCTTTACTACAGCTTCTGGAAATCCATACACATTAATAGCATATCAACTATCTGCCTCCTCTAACCCAGCTCTTACTTCAGGATTAGCTCAGGCATTTGGTTATAAACAACAAAATATATCTGAATCTGGTTATAAACCACTTACAAAAATTTCTCAACCTTTAATTGGAGATGAAATTAGATTTAATTATGATGAAGCTACTTCATATGTTATAACAAGTATAGGAAGTGATAGTGGGGGGAATGTTACTTTATCTATAGATAAACCTATACCGGATGGATTAGATTTGAATTGGTTTTTAATAAGAAGGTATATTAAGAATCCTTCAAAATTAATAATTAATACACCAACAGTACAATCAACAGGGTTTGCATTTCCTGAATATATGAGTAAAAATATAATTGATAATCTTCCTAAAATTATAGAAACTTTAAAAACACAAAACTTAATCTAATAATATTTATAAACATAAAATAATAAAAAATGGGATATTTAAATAATAGCATCGTAACAGTTGATGCCATTTTAACAAAAAAAGGACGTGAACTTTTAGCTAAAGGTGATGGAACTTTTAAAATTACTCAATTTGCTTTAGCAGATGATGAAATAGATTATACATTATATAATCCTAATCATCCTTCTGGTTCTGCATATTATGGGCAGGCCGTAGAAAATATGCCTCTTTTAGAAGCTTTCCCTGATGAAACTCAAGATATGAAATACAAATTAGTAACATTACCTAGAGGTACTTCAAAAATGCCTATTTTAGATTTAGGGTATGCTTCTATTGTATTGAAACAAGGAGCTTCATTAGCTATTACTCCTCAAACTTTAAATTATTTAGGTAACAATCAAACATTTGAAACTTCAGGATACACAGCAACCATATCTGATGTTAGATTATTCAATACATTTAATGGAACTGGAATACAAACCCAAGATGCTGCTGCTTTAAATTCAACAACTACTGTGGGTACTAATGTATCTAAAACAGTTGTAGGAACTACAATAAATTTAACAGCAACTACTATAAATACATTATTTGGAACAGCTACTGAATTGTATGCTTCTTTGGTTGTTGTAGGTAGAGACAGTGGTGCTCGTTTAACAATCCCTGTAACCGTTAAGAAAAGTCAATAATTAAAATAATAAATAATAAATATGTCATTTAACAGATTAGATCCCCAAGATTTCCTAATTTCAGCAGAATCTATAACTTCAGCTTTATGGAGTGGGTATGTTCCTACATTAACCTCTTTTTATACATCTTCTACTCAAGTAGCAAGCAATGCTGGAAACTATTATATAAGTGTTTACCAAACTGCTTCTGCTTTAACAGAAGCTGAAATACAATTTGATATTGCTTACGGAGATCTAAAAGGAAGTGGTAGTATATTATATGACTCAGGAGTTAATGGTTTATCTCCTTCTAGAACTATTTATGGTCAATACCGTTCATTAGTATTAGGAAATGAAGAATCATCTTTTACTTTTGGAAATTATACCTCGGAAAATTTTTATATTATTTCTATAAACAGAAATAGATATAAAGAATCACTATTCCCGGGATCTTTGACTTTACTATTAGGATCAGGAAGTAATACTATTTCATTAACAGATGATTCTAGAATTACTACTTCTAATGTATTTACAGACGCTGGAAGATTATATAATTTAGTTAGTGGTTCAGCAGGATCTGTCTACACAGATATTAATTCATCAGGATGGGCAGGTGGTGCTTCGGGAATTTCAGGTTCATATGGTTGGTTTCTACCAGATATTTCTACACTAATCCTCAATCCAGCCGCTTTAGGTGGAGTAGCAGCAGCAGGTGGAATTGTTTTTAATACAAATAGATCTTCTAATTTAGACGGAACCAATCCTGCAAGACTTTATTCAGCTATTGTAAGTGGAAGTACGTTTACACTAAACTCACAAGAAACTATTACTTCTGATTTTGTATTTGTACGGGCAAGAAATTCAGAATTTAATTACTCTGAAAATCCTAGTTTCATTTCAGGAAGTAATGGAGTTGTATTATATAATGATTTTATAAACAATCCACAAACCTTTGTTACAACCATTGGTTTATATAACGATAATAATGAATTATTAGCTCTTGCTAAATTATCAAGACCTTTGAAAAAAGATTTTACTAAAGAAATGTTAGTTAGAGTTAAATTAGATTTTTAATGAATGAGTGCATTCAAATCATTTTTAGCTCAAGATATAATTGTTACTCCATTTATTGTAAATAAAAATTTTCAATTTACAGGAGCAGATGAATTAATTGAGGAAAATGTTGGGATAGATAGATTACTAGGACTTAATACAAGTAGTTTATTTAACCCAACAACAGATCCTACTACAGGATATGTTAATACAGGTTCATATAAAAGATTAGTTTACAATTCAATTAAAGAATTATATTATTCTAATTTTATATCTTCTAGCAAAGGTGATGAAGCTAGTAAATCTTTAGTTATTAATGGGCTAACAATTACAGCTAATAATAACCAACCACGTTTTGAAAATTATTTACAATCTACTTTAGTTCCACATAGGTATTTCCCAACAGGATCAGGAGATCAAATAGGAGTAATATCTATTCCTTCAAAACTATTTGGTGAACAGATAAAGCCTAAATCTTTTACTCTTAATTCCCCCGGTGGAAGTTTATTAGATGATGGAGAAGGAAATATATATTTTGATGGGGGTTCACCGTATGTTCTTTCTGGATATGTAGATGAAGGATATTTTATCAATTTATCTCAAAGCAAAATAGGAAATATTATATATTCTCATGGTATAGTAACATTAACTAACCTTGAATTATCAGGAAGTTCCCTTATAGATTTTATTACAGGATCAAATGTTACTATGTCTTTTCAAAGCACATATACAATATATGAAACCCAATATAAATGTAATATTAGAGAAAGTGAATTTACATTTAGCCAAAACCCCAGTTTACTTTCAGGTAGCTCAAATGAGGTAATATATGATTATGCTACCGGTTCTTATTTTTCACCATATATAACAACTATAGGTTTATATAATGAAAATCAAGATTTATTAGCAGTAGCTAAATTATCTCAACCTTTACCTTCATCTAATACAACAGATTTAAATATATTAATTAATTTAGATAGATAATGTGGTTATATCAAAATAAAGTTATAGATAAAATAGAAGACTTTCCTGAAAATACATTTGGGTTCATATATAAAACAACTCATATTCCTTCAAATAGATCATATCTTGGAAAAAAATCTCTTTATCACAATATAAAAAAGAAACTTACTAAAAAAGAACTAAATGAACAAACGGGTCCTGGTCGTAAATCTTTAACTAAACAAATTCAAAAAGAATCGGATTGGAAAATATATTACGGTTCTGCTAAACCAATTTTAGAACTCATTAAGGAAGGTAAACAAAAGGAATTTACTCGTGAGATTCTTCAATTGGTTTCTAATAAAAAACTTCTTACATATTATGAATGTAAATATCTATTTAGTTATGGTGTGTTAGAATCTCCTGAACAATGGTTCAATGATTCAATTTTAGGAAAATTTTATACAATTGATTTTAAATAATTAATATTTTTGGTAAATTTTTTAATATTTATCACCGATGATAGGTATTTATAAAATCACAAACCCAAAAGGAAAAATATATATTGGTCAATCTACTAATATAGAAGAACGCTGGGAAAAAGGCCACAAATACAATTCAGGATGTGGGGCTAAGTTAAAGAATTCTTTTAAAAAATATGGTTGGGAAAATCATAAAAAAGAAATTATTGAAGAATGTTTAATAGAAGAGCTTTCGAATCGAGAAACATATTGGATAGAATATTATAATAGTTATAAAAAAGGGCTTAATTCTACTCCTAGGGGAGGAGTTCAGGGCTATAAAGATGAACAATGGAGAAAGGCTCATGCTGAAGGATTAAAGGGTAGAAAAGGTTATTGGGAAAATAAAAAACGTCCTAAACATAGTGAATTTTTAAAAACAAAGGGAAGTGGTTTATCTTATAAAAGAACCCAAGAACATAAAGATAATATTTCTACAATAATTAAAAAAGTATGGAATGATAAAAAAGAAGAAATAAGTAAAAAAATTACTCAAGGTAAAATTGGTAAAAGACTTAAACCTATTATTTGTGATACTTTATTTGGTATGGAATTCAAATCACTATCAGAAGCTAGTGAAATTTTAAATTTAAATGTTGGAAATATATGTGAAGTTTTAAAAGGTAATAAAACTCATGTTAAGGGTTTTATTTTTCGGTATAAAAATCCCATACATTAATTTCAATAAATTTGATTAATTAAATTTTCTTTTTTATGTTGATAATATGATAAATCAATTATTATTATCATTAACTAATTCTGTTCTAGGTACTGGGAAATCAACAGCACGTAATAACTTTGCATATCATTGTCCCTTTTGCAATCACCACAAACCTAAACTTGAAATAAACTTCACTGAAAATAAAGAAGGTTTAAACCCATGGGCCTGTTGGGTATGTAATAATAAAGGGAAAAAATTAATTACTTTATTTAAAAAAGTAAATGCTTCTTCTGATAAAATTCTTGAATTGAAATCATATGTTAAAATAGGTGAAGATTCTTCTTATTTAACCCCTCAAGAAATTTTAGAACTCCCTAAAGAATACAAACCATTAACTTCAGGAAATGGAATTATATTTAAACATGCTTTATCTTATCTTAAATCTCGTAAAATAACAGAAAACGACATTATTAAATACAATATAGGTTATTGTGAATACGGTCCTTATAAAAATATGATCATAATTCCTTCTTATGACCATATAGGGAATATAAATTATTTCACAGCTAGATCGTTTGAAAAAGAACCTTTTATAAAATATAAAAATCCCTCTGTATCAAGAAATATTATACCTTTTGAATTATTAATTAATTGGAATATTCCTATTATACTATGTGAGGGGATGTTTGATGCTATAGCTATTAAACGAAATGCTATTCCATTATTAGGAAAAAATATACAAACAGAATTAATGAAAAAATTAATTAATTCATCTGTTAAAAAAATATATATAGCTTTAGATAAAGATGCTATTAAAGCTTCCTTAAAACACTGCGAAACACTAATGGATGAGGGGAAAGAAATATACTTAGTAGATTTAGAAGACAAAGATCCATCAGAAATGGGAACTAAAAGATTTATTAATTTAATACAAAACACAATTCCATTAACTTATGAAAAATTAATGGATAAAAAATTACAACTAATATGAGTACAATTTATAAAAAAGTAGTAAACAGAATATCACAAATAGATACTGAATCTAAACAAATTAATTTTCTTGATGAACGATTTTATCAAAGAAAAGACAAATATTATCCTTCTATCACTTCAGTTTTACAGTATTATCCTAAAGGAAAACAATTTGAAAGTTGGTTAAAAGATGTGGGCTGGACAGCAGACCACATTGCTCAGAAATCAGCAGCAGATGGAACAATGACACATGGATTAATTGAAGACTATCTTGAAGGAAAAAAACTAGAATGGTTAAATCAAGATGGATCTGCTAAATATCCTTTAGAAGTTTGGCGTATGGTTCTTAGATTTGTTGAATTTTGGGAAACTTATAAACCAACATTAATTCATTCTGAAATTCATTTATTTTCTGATGAACACGAGATAGCAGGAACTTGTGATTTAGTAATAGAACTTAATAAAGAACTATGGATAATAGATATAAAAACATCTAATCATTTATTAAACATATATGATTTACAAACAGCTGCTTATACTATTTGTTGGAATGAATCATTTGAAGAAAAAGTTACTAAAACTGGTATATTGTGGTTAAAATCTAGCAAAAGAGGACCCGATAAATCTAATAAAAAAATTCAAGGTAAAGGTTGGGAAATATATGAATCTCCTAGAACTATAGAAGAAAATTGGAAATTTTTTAATCATGTACACGCTTTATATAAATTAGAAAACCCCGATGCTAAACCCACATTTGACAGTTTTCCATTAACTATACAACTTAATAATTGATTTATTTTAAATTTTACCATATTTATAACATATAAATAACATGGCTAAAACTCTGCAACAAATATTTACTACAGGATCTGATGAAATTAATCAAAATTTTATTATTGAATCGTGGCATGTTTCCCAATCAATAGATGCCTTTACTGGAGAAGAAGCTTATGATATTAAAATAAGTGGTAGTCTTATTTTAACTGGTTCTTTACTTTTAAATGAAACTATTGAATCTAATGGAAATAATAATGTATTAACTTATAATACTGTAACAGGATTAGTAACCTATACTTCTTCTACAGCTGTAGGAACAACTATACCTACAGGATCATTCTTAACTACAGCTTCTGTTTCTCAAAATACAATAACTTTTACAAAAGGAGATGGAAACACATTTCCTATTACTGTAAACACAGGAAGTGGAGGTGGAATACCTGGAGGATCTGATACTCAGATACAATATAACAATGGTGGCACTTTTGGCGCAAGCTCAAATTTTAAATATATATATTCTTCACACAGTTTACAACAAGGTAGTAATACTGTAGCAATAGGACAATACTCTCATGCAGAAGGTAGATTAACAACAACAGTAGGAGCTTATTCACATACAGAAGGTAGAGATACCACAGCAGTAGGATTATATTCTCATGCTGAAGGTAGAGACACAACAGCCTCAGGATATTATTCACATGCTGAAGGATACCAGACCGCAGCAAACGGGTTTTATTCACATGCTGAAGGTACTAACACAACATCCTTGGGAACATACTCACACGCTGAAGGTTATCTAACAACTGCAAAAGGTCAAGGATCACATGCTGAAGGTGAAGGAACAATAACAGGGGGGCAATACTCACATGCTCAGGGTCGATATAATATAGAAAACACAATAGCTAATAGTTTTATTATTGGAAATGGTGCAAACAATGCAAGCCGTAAAAATTTAGTACTTGCTTACGATACTAATTTCCAAATTTCAGGTTCATTATTTGTAAGTGGAGCTTTGCAATCAAGTGGTAGCAATGTGGTATTAATGTATAATACTTCAAGTGGATTAATAACCTATACAGCATCGTCTGCTATAGGTGGTGGGGGTGGAACACAATTTACATATGAAATAGGAGAGTATGTGGCTGCTCAAGGTGGAGTAATATTCCACAGATGGTTGGATGGTACAACAGAATATTACAAAGTTGTTGCTGCTGAAGAACCTGGTGGAGAAGAAAATTGGAGTAACCTAACTTCCACACTAACCAATGCTGATAGTATATGGGATGGTGAAACTAATACCACTACTATTATAACTAATACATCTCCATCAAGTGGAGCCGTTTACACAGCTAATAATTTTACTAATACTGTAGGAACAGCCCATTCAGATTGGTATTTACCTTCTATCCAAGAATTAAATAAAATTAACACCAACATGTTAGAAATTAGTGAAACATTTGATACTCTCTCAGCTATTCAAATGCAGAAATTTGATATAACGAGTGTTGCTGATATATATTGGAGTAGTACTGAAAATAATTCTACTAATACTTGGGGATATGATTTTACAAATGGCACTTATGGGACATATAGCAAATCTACCAATCAATATGTTAGACCAGTAAGACAATTCTCAATTTAATATTCATTATGGATAATAACTTTAAATTAGCTCTAGCTCAACTTACTAAATATATGCTTGATCAAGGTATGAATATTAAACCCTTACCTAAATTAAAGCTTATAAACAATGATCAAGAAAATGCTTCTAATATACTAGGAAGAACAGCACATTATGATCCTAATAACTGTTCAATCACATTATATACTTTAAATCGCCACCCAAAAGATATATTACGTTCATATTCACATGAAATGATTCATAGGCAGCAAGATAATGAAGGAAGATTAAAAGGAATTAATACTAATAATACTAATGAAGATGGACCTCTTCAAGAACTAGAACGTGAAGCCTATGAAAAAGGAAACATGATGTTTAGGAATTGGGAAGATTCACTTAAAAATTAGTCTTGATTTTTGAATAAAATTTTAGTATGTTTATATTTATAACAAATATTACAATATAATGAGAAATTTTTATGAAGTAGAAGATGATGGAAATTTTTCGAGTGAAAAAATAGAATACAATCTATCAATTACTCCATTAAATGTTTCTATTGAAGACACTGAAAAAGCATTTGATAACATAGATAATTATGGATCTTACATATCTTCTATGAGAAGCACTCAAGCTGGTTTACAAAAAGCACTTGAAGATCACTTTGGTCCTTCATCACCTCAAACAAAGAAATCTTTAGAGAAAAAAAGAGGATTTCCTTTTCCAATTAGAACAAAACAATCTATTGATGATTTTATTAAATCGTATCAATCTAAACCTAATTTAGTAAAATTTTATACTACTGATAGCTCATTAGTTTTTCCTCAAAAGCAAAATCTTAATCAAAGATTTACTAAATCTATAATTAAAACAGTATTAGATAATGCTGGTATTAAGTATAAAGAAGAAGAAATTGAGATTAGTGAAAATGTTTTAAAATTAAAATCTATAGTTAAAGAAATCCTAAAAAATGAAAGATACCGTTCTAAATAAAGAATTTAATAAAAAAGATGTTCAACGTCTTCGTAATCTTGTTCAAGGTAAATACGGAGAAAAAACATCAACAGGTGTTGGTTATACTAAAAAACATGAAGACCACAATGAGGGAGATGTGTGGGAAGAAGATGGAAGAAAATGGACTATTAAAAATGGTATAAAGCAGAATGTTACTAAATTAGATAAAGCTAAAGAAGTAAATTTACTTCCTTTATTTTGTCCTTGTTGTAGTAAATTAATGAAAAGCCGTAATGACAAACCCTTTTACAACATACATAGAAAATGTTTTAACTGTGTTATAGAATTTGAAACCAAATTAAAAGCAGAAGGTAAATGGGAAGATTATGAAAAATCAATTCATAACGATCATATAGATAATTTAATTAAAGAATTTCAAAGTTGGGTTCAAGATGAACTCAAAGAATCTAATTCTTCTTATATTACCGAAAATGGAGTTATGGAAAGATGGGTAGGAAACAATAATCAAAAAATTGAAAAAAATATAGAGGAATCTATAGAATTTCTTAAAAACCTCAAAAAATAATATGGAATATATACTACCAGTAACAATAGCTGTCATTACCACTTTAATAAGTCCTATTGTAGTAGAATGGGTTAAAAATAAAGTTATTAATAAAAAACAGGACCCATTAAATGAAGCTATTAAACATAACGAAGAAATAAATCATCAATTAGAAGTAATTTTAGATGAACTAGAAGGAGATAGAGTATGGATAGCAATGTTCCATAACGGAGGACATTTCTACCCCACAGGAAAATCAATCCAAAAATTCTCTATATTTCATGAAAGAACCCATTTAGAATCAGATTCAATAATGGATACGTTCCAAAATATCCCTGTATCTTTATTCCCCAAATGCTTATCTAAAATATACAAAGATCAAGAATTATCTTTATCAAAAGATAAAATATATGATTTTAATTTTTTCTCTAAAAATCAAGATATAAATGCTATAGAAATGTTTTCTATAAAAGATACAGAAAACAGATTTATAGGAATAATGACAGTTGAATTTAAAAACCCAATAAAACTAGATAAAGATCAATACATATTTATACGTCAGAAATTAGGAATAATAGGAGGTATACTTTCTCAATACTTAAAAAAACAAAAATAAATGGAAGATAATTTTAACATACATAAATGGAATAAAGATAGATATTTAAAAGAAGTTGGAGAAGAACCTTATAGAACAGCTATGCAAAATCTGGCTGCTAAAGCAGGTATTGAATATTCCAATTCTCCTAATAAAATGCTTTATCCTTACATTGTTGCGAGCAACAATGATAATATAGAAGTAAGAGCTACAAACGATTTAAAAGCAATAAATAAAGCTTTAGAAAATGGGTTACCTCAAGATAATGAGTTATTAGTGATAAACAATTTAACTAACATTAAATCAAAATTTAAATACAACATTAATACCAATCAATATGAAAAAATCTGAGTTGAAAAAACAAATTAGAGAAGAAATATTATCTACTTTAAACGAAAAAAAGAAAAAAGATGAAGAAACTCCTGAAGTAGAAATTAAAGATGAAGAAACTGAAGAGGTTCCTGAAATACCTGCTGAAGATAATATTCCTTCTGATGATTTTGGAGTAGATCCTAAAATTACTAAATTACAAAGTGCTTTAAAAGCAGCATATGATGCTGCTAAAGAAATGGATGATGAAAAGTTAGTAACTCAAATAGGAAATACTATTACATATTTCACTAGAGCTCATATTGTAACTGATGAAAAACCAAATTTAACTGAGCTTAAAAAATATATTAATAAAATTATTAAACAAACTATTTAATAAATGACTAAGCTTGAATTAAAAGATATAATTAAAAGATTAGTTAAAGATACTTTCAAAAATAAATCTCAAGAATCAACTCCTGAAGAAAAATTACCTATTAAAACTCAAGTTTCTAAATTTGATTTAATAGTTAAATTTCCTGAATTGATAAATGTGTTGGTTAGTTTAATGACTAATGATTTTGAATTATTTTTAAAAGATATATTCTGGGTTGCTCCTAAACCTACTACATTTAAAATAATGTTAATTAACGGGCAACATTTCTTTTTAATATACTCTGAAAGAAGTTGGATTGCTCAAATAGAAGGAAAAAAATATTACTTATTAGAACTAAGAGATGCAGAACTAGCTGCAGAAGCTATATCTAGAATTTTAAAATACGGAAAAATATCTTCTTCTTCTCCATCTTCATTAGCTCCTGAAAAATCAACTGAAGAAACACCGGCGGAAACTCCTTCAACTGAAGAAACACCCCCAGCTGAAGAAACACCTGCTGTTTAACATTATTAATAAAAATGTGGATTATTAATTTTTCTTTATATATTGATTAATAATTCTTAACTAAATTTATGAAAAAAATAAAACGTTTATATTTTGATATTGAAACTAGTCCTAATATTGGTTTCTTTTGGCAAGCAGGACATAAGGTTAATATAGGTTATGATAGTATAATCAAAGAAAGAGCAATCATATGCATATGTTATAAATGGGAAGGTGAAAAAACCATTTATTCTTTAACATGGGATAATAACCAGGATGATAAGAAACTTCTAAAAGACTTTATAGCAATAGCCAATACAGCTGATGAACTTGTAGCACACAATGGAGATAGATTTGATCTTCCTTGGATTCGTACTCGTTGTTTATATCATAGATTAGATATGTTTCCTAATTATACAACAATAGATACTTTAAATCATGCTAGAAGAAAATTTAAATTTAATAGCAATAGATTAGATTATATTTCAAAATTTTTGGGTGTAGGAGGTAAAATAACTACTAATTATGATTTATGGAAAAGTATTGTTTTAGATAATAATAAAACAGCTCTTAAAAAAATGGTTGAATATTGTAAAGGTGACATAAACATTTTAGAAAAAATTTATAAAATAATGTCATTACATTTACCTAACAAAACCCATTTTGGGGCATTAATAGGAAATGGAAAATATTCATGTCCGGAATGTGGTGGGCTTCATCTTACAAAAGCATCTAGAAGAACTACCTCTACAGGAATAACTCGTTTACAACTCAAATGTAAAGATTGCAATAAATATCATACAGTTCCTGAAAAATCTTATGAAAAATTTTTTAAAGAATAACCCATGATAAAATTACTTGATCTATTACCAGAAAATACAGATAGAATTGAAATAAAAAATATAAACTACTATCAACAAATACTTAATATGTCCAGTAATATATCTATTTCTACTAGAAATTTTTTTCAATCTGTAATTGATAGTATTAAAAAACAAAATAATTTTGCAACTCGTAGACAACACGAACAACTTCTTCGATTAAAATCTGGTGATTTTAAGTATCATAGCAAAAATTGATAATATGTATCACCATGACACCACGTATAAAACCTATTATAGAAAAATTAATTGAAGGATATCATTTGCCTTCTAAATCATGTTCGTGTGGCTGCAATACCTGTGAAAGTGTTGGAAATAAGGGTCCTATATTAAATGAAAATTTAATTTCACCCAAACCTATATCCAATAATCTTAAATACCATATAGACAATAAAAAACCACTTACTGAAAATACATTTAGATATGGTTCACAAGCTTTTTTAGATTTATGGAAAGAAGCAAGACATTTATATGTTCGTGAAATTATTCATTTATCGGAAGATGATAAAGAAATAATTACTGAAACTAATTTAGGTGAATGGGGAATGTTTGAAGGAAAATTAGTTCCTTTAGATTTACCTTTAGAATATAAAAATCCATATGAACCTATTTTAGAAGATATTGAAATATATGGTAAAGTTTACGAATCGGTAAATATAGAAAACTCATATCCTGTAAAGGATGTCGAATCTGATGGAGTAAGTAATAATTTTATATTTACTGATAAACATGGGATTAAAAGAAAACTTCAATTTTTTAAAGGAAATAGTGTTAAATTATTATGGTTTAATCCCTCTACTCAAGAATGGACAACAGATGATATACCACGCAAATATGAAGATGAAAAAGTAATGAATACTTTTGGTATGATACTTGTTAAAGTAATATTACCTAAATACGGTTCATTCCATTTTAAAGCATTAAATGCGGCTAGATATCGCCTGTTTAGAGCTCTAATATATAATAGTTTAGATACTTCAAAATATGAGATGGATTTTGATGATGAAAATAAAGAAATTGAAGTATATAAAAAAGAAAACTTAACTGAAGTTGATAAAAAGAAAAAAAATCCTCCTTTAAATAAACCAAAACGTGGTGGATCTAAAAAATTCTATGTTTATGTGCGTAATCCTAAAACTAAAAAAATTAAAAAAGTTAGTTTTGGTGATACAACCGGTTTATCTGCTAAAATAAATAACCCAAAAGCACGTAGAGCATTTGCGGCACGTCATAAATGTGCTCAAAAAACTGATCGTACAAAAGCATCATATTGGAGTTGCAGAATTGGTAGATATTGGAAATCTTTAGGAGGATCGAATAATTTTAGTGGCTATTGGTAAAATTTACAATTATGAATAAATCTCAATTAAAACAAATAATTAAAGAAGAATTGAATAACTATATGTTCTTTCAAAATCTTAAAAATATCAAAAGAACAGTTGATGAATTACTTAAGATGGATGAAAGTATGGTTAATATGGTTTTATCTAACGGGCATGATTGGGCAAATGATCATATTGCTACTTCAAAAGACGATGTTGAAGAAGTATATAATTTTTTAATTAATTATAAAAGCTCAAATTTGGATGAAAAAGCAGAATTTACTAAAAAATATGATGATGATCCTAAATTAAAAGGAAAACAAAAAAATCTTCCTGATAACATACAACGATTAATAACTAAGAAAAAATAAATTATGGAAAACTTTACAAAACTTATCTCTTATTTAATGCATTCACGAACACAAGCTCATGTGTATCATTTACAAACACCTTCATTTGCGGCACACATGGCTTTAAACACATATTATACGGGGATAGTAGATATTATAGATGGTTTAGTTGAATCATATCAAGGAAAATATGGTATTTTAACTGGATATAGTTCACCACCATTAATGGAATATCAAAGTTGTGAAGCAATTCAAGCATATTTTAAAGCATTATCTATTACAATATCTCAATGCAGACAAGATATCCCAGACTCATATATTCAAAACCAAATTGATACAGTAGAAGAATTAATTGTTTCTACTTTATATAAATTAAAATTTCTTCAATGATTAGCCTCATAGAATTAATAGAACAAATCATTTCAGAGAAAAAAGCAGATCGCTGTCTTCGTATTGCAAGACGTAAATATAAAAAACCATCTGCTTATAGATCGGGAGCAACTGAAAGATGTAGACAAGGAGATATTTGGAAAGATTTAAAAGAAATTATTCAAGAAATTATTCAAGAAGACGAATCACTTCGTAAATGGTTCAAACGCCAAGGCCCATCAGGTAAAGAAGGTGGGTGGGTAGATTGTAACACTTGTAGAGATGGTAAATGTAAAGCATGTGGTAGAAAAAAAGGCGAAAAACGCTCTAAATACCCATCATGCCGTCCTACACCATCTCAATGTAAAACACCTGGTAAAGGTAAAAAATGGGGTAAAACAAAATGATTAAATTAATAGACTTACTTAAAGAACACTCTTCAGAAGAGCTTTCTCCTTACATGTATTCATCTGTAGGATTTGGTTGCCATGTTTGTAAATACTTGAATTATAATAAAGATGAAAGTAGATATACTTGTGGTAGTACTAATTATCAAGAATATATGAAAACACATTATTTATTAGATCCTGAAACTAGAGAACCGGTTTCTAAAGAAAATTTAAAAAACTATTGTTCAAATTGGTTTGAACCTAAAAATAAATAATATTTATTAAAAATACCTAAAATGGAAGAAATAACACTTAGAAAATTAATCCAAGAAGAAATTAAAACGGCGTTGGTTGAAGAAATATTAACTGAAGAGAGATTAGCTGAAGAATTACTAGAAGAAGGTAAATTAGCTAATTGGGCTCTAGCAGGTTTAATGACTTTAGCTTCTGTAGCGGGTATAGGTCAAACATCAAAAATAGGAAATGAACAAGATATCAAAAATGCTGAAAGAGTTAACCAAATGCTCAAATCAAATCCTGAACAATTTAAAAAAATATTGGATCAAGCTGATTTTAAAATAAATGATGAAAATTTACAAAAATTAAAAAAAATTGATGCTGAAGATATTAGAACTATCTCAACTACAAGCCCTAAATTAGTTAAAAGCAAATTAAAAAGTGGCAAATTTGCTATTTCAGGTATTGAAACAAAAAAGGATACTGTTGAACTTATTACAAAAGGCACTCCAGTTACTATAAATAGTTCAATAGATTTAAAATATGGTGGGCAGACTTTTAAAACAGGTACGTTTGATTTAAATGAAGATATTAAAGATAATTTAAAAAATACCATAGATAGTATTTTAAAAATGAATGGAAAGATAACTAAAATATACATTGAATCTTCTACAGATCAACAACGTATGCCTTCTTTTGTAAGTAAAACAGATCCTACAGGAAATATTACTTTAGCTCAAAAAAGAAGTGAAAGTTTAGAAAATTACATAAAAACCCTAGTATCAGACGTTCAACCAACTGTAAAAAACAATCCAAATAATATAAAGGGTGGAGTTACTGCTGATCAATTTAAACAAGCTGATATAGACGCTAAAAAAACAGGAGACAATACTGAATTAGATTCATTGAAAAAACAAGCTCAAGTCGATAGATATAATCTAGTAAGAATTGACTTCACAACTGATCAACCCGCTCCTGAAGATAGTACTACTATAAAAATATTAGAAAAAAATTACTATACTCTTATATATAAAGCAACAGGTACTAAACAAATTCAAGGAGGGAAAAAAGGAGGATTTTCGTTTAAAAGTGGAAAAGGGAGTATTAATTGTAAAAGCTTATCAATAGATGGAAAAGCTGTACAATGTCCTGCTTTTAACTAAAAGGCAAAATCCTGTACATAGTACCCGTTACTTATATGAACTGAAATAAATTTATTATATGAATTTAATAAATTACATCTGTGACCTCTTCCTTCAGAGCAAGTATCTATTAATAATTCTAATAAAATAGTTTTAAAATCACCTTTTTCATAAAGATATTTATTTATTTTTCCAACGTTTTCTGAAACAGAACTGAATTTTAAATGTTTAAATCTTTCACTTGACGACTTTCCATCGATACTTGCATGTGTGATATTATTTATAGAAACTAAGTACTCTGTATGATCTTTAGTAATGTTAAACATATCTTTATTTATACTCAAAACAGATAAAGAAGGTAAAGTTTTCAATAATTTAACTAATTCATCAGCAGCTATGGCTTCTTTTTTAAGAAGTAATGGATTATTTTTTAACAAAGCTTGTCTTAATTTAACATATTCTTGAACTAAAGGAATGTATGATTGTGGATTAGTTCTTAAATTATTAATCTCAGCTACCATAGCTGAATCTTTAGATGTAAAGGATTGACTATTAACTTTTAAACTAAAAAAAACTAATATTATTGTTGCTAAATTTTTCATAACTCTTATTTTTATTTATATTTAAACATACAATATTTTTTATAAAAAACAACGACATAAAATTTTTTATCTTTTTAATATTTATAAAATATGGCAACCCCATACACCGACATAGAAGTTACAGATAAATATATTATTCGTGAATTTAACGAAAATATTGATCCTATTGAACTTATGTGGCATCGTGATAATGAACCTCGCACTTTAGAAATCATAGGAGAAACAGATTGGAAAATTCAATTTGATAATTCCTTGCCAATTTTATTAGAAAATCATATATTTATACCAAAACACGCTTGGCATCGTGTCATCAAAGGCACAGGTACATTAAAGATTAAAATAATGAAGTCAAATATATTAGAAAGCAAATTACGTGATTTAATCAAAAAAGAAATCAACTCTATTTTAAAAGAAGAAATGGTTTCTACTATATATAAACTCACAGGAAAATTAACTACAGATACCTCTATACGAAATCAAACCGAAATCTTATCTGATATACGCTCTATAACAGGTGTTACCATAGTAGGAGCAAAAGAAACAGGAATTGATGAACCAGCAACTGATAATCCTTATTATCACGTTTTACTTTCAGTAAAAATAGATCCACACCCCTATATTGGAAAAGGTGGATTTGGAAAAGATGAAATTAAAAAAATAATAGGAGATATAAAAAAGATAAGAGGAGTTAGAAATTTTATATTACTTGAAAAACCAAAAAGAACAACCATATAAACATGAAATTAAATCAATTACAACAATTAATTAAAGAATCAATACAAGAATATATTCGTGAGATTGATAAAAAAGGAGATGAAGCAGCTGTTAGAGCTAAAATGGAAGCTTGTCAAGAAGCTATAGCTTCACGTAAGAAAAAAATTGAAATGTCTGAATCATTAGAAGAAATGAAAGACATGGTTGATCCTGCTAAAATTAAAAATCTTAAATCTGAAATTAAAACTTTAGAAAAAAGTTTAAATAAATATCAAAAACAACTTGAAAAAATGGAAGGTAAAATGGCTGATAAAGCTAAACAACCTGAAAAAAAGGAAGTTGTTACTGAAGAAGAGCCTGTATCTGAAGTTGATTTAGATATGAATGAAGAAGGAGTTACTGAAGCCAAAAAAAAACCATCGGCCGGAATGACTCAAAAAGAAAAATCGGCTTTAGCTAAAAAAGCACATGCTGGTAAGGATATCGGAAAAAAAGGACCTGGATTTGAAAAAGTAGCTAAAACAGCTGAAAAACAATATGGCTCTAAAGAAGCAGGACAGCGTGTAGCGGCAGCTGCAATGTGGAAAAATGCTGCTAAAAATGAAAACCAAGTAAAAACAGCCCCCGAAATCGATACTCCAGTTAAACCTGAAGAGAAAAAACGTAGAAGAAGTTTAACTCCACCTAGTGAATCTCCTAATACTAAACCAAAAGCAGAAGGAAAAGAAATGGATTTAGCTAACAAAATGGGTCAAAGATTTAGTAAACTATCTAAAAACAAATTAGAAGAATCTGTTGTAGATAGAATGAAAAAATTAGCAGGTATTATTAAATAAAAATGGAATATAAAGATTTTTTTAGTCCTTCTACTTTAGAAAAACTTAATAAACAATCTGCTGAAAATTTAAAGCAGATGTTGGGGGATAAAAGTCTTACACAAACTATTGTATCTTCCCAACAATTATTAAGTCAAATTTCTAAAGCAGAAGCTCCATACAAAAATAAACTAGAAAATTTAGCGGTAAATATAGTTAAAGAACTATATCCTATTATTGATGAAGAAAAAATCAATATAGATGCTAAAATTATAGGAATGGGTGAAGTTGGAAGTAGTTTAGATGAAATTAAAATAAATAAACCTGGTGGGAAAGATTTAACTAAAAAAGAATGGTCTGAATTGATAAATGGCCAATCAAATAAAGTTGAAGATTTTTTAATAAAATTAGGTTACCCAAAAAATTCTAGGCATTTATACGTAATAGAAAAAAATTTAAAACCAAATGAAAAATACCAACTACAAAAAATTCTTAAACCAAATTTAGATGAATCCATCTCCCCAGAATCTCGCAGACGCATCATCAATGCTGTAACTCAAGGAGCTGCTGTACGTGGTGCTTTTGCTTTTTATTTATTTAAAGAACATTTAGATGAATTAGATCCATCTTTAGTAGATAAATATAACGAAATATTAAAAAATAGTTTTGGGATATATGATGATGACAATGCAGTAGCTATGTTACTATCATTACTAGCCCAAGGACATAAATCAGCGGGTGGAAGTAGCAAAGTTATTATTAACGAACAACAATCCGGCATAACAATTAAAGCTCGTGCTATTAATTTCCCGATGCTAGTTCATGAAATCGTTAAAGGATTATTTGAACTTATTTCATTACAAGGATTTAAAGGAAATAAAGAACAAAATCAATCTGTAGTAGATAAAGTTGATCTTCTTAAAAATGAACCATATGATTTAAAATATGGTAAATTTATTTATGATGCTATACGCACTGCAGCATTAGATAACAATGCTTCACCTAAAGTAATTCCTTATTTTTTTCAAGAAGTATATCAATTAGATGATACTGAATTTATAGAATTTATAGAAAACGCTATTTCAGATACATTAACTTCTGAACAAAAAAGATGGATACAAATTACCATTAGAGAAATTGATGATGATTTAAAAGCAGATGCGGCTGGATTAGATGAAATTCAAGTATCAAATTAAAAAATGAAATTAACCACAATATTAAAATCTTTATTATTAGAGTATAGTGAAAAAACTATTCAAACTACTATTAGCAGATGGAAATCTACTAATTCTAAAGTAGATGATACACTTGCTCGTCAATTAATTCAACGATTTGATCAAATAAAGAGTGGACTATCTTCTAAATTAGATATAGTTGTTCTCCCTGATGAATTAAAAAAAGGAAACAATTACCTTAACATAGATAAATATTCTTATGAGGATATGGAGAAATTAATTAACTCCTTACCTGAAAATCCTGAAAAAGTAAAAAAAGATGCTATCAATAGATTTGTAGAAAAATATAATGTAGATAAATCAACTGCTCAATCATATGTTGCTCGTTTTTTAAGTAAAAAAGATACATTAAAAGTTGCTGTTCAAAGTGGTTTAGAAGATATTGGGTTTAGTAAAGAAGATATTTTAAAATTTATTCCTAAAAAAATCCAATCAAGAGATGCATTTTTAGATCCACGCAACTGGGACTGGCAATCATTTGAACAAATGTTAGATGCAATATTCCCTAGTCAAAAAGCAGTTTCGGGAGAAGTGGAAAACGATGCTGCTACTGATTTAGATAGAATATATAATAAAGATGGAATTGAAATTTATAAAGGAGATGATGTACATAAATGTATCTCATACAATCCTGTTATAGATAAAAGAAAAAAATATGGTTGGTGTGTAACTCAAGTAGGAAATACCAACTATGATTATTATAGATTTGGTGATAAAGCTCCTACATTTTATTTTGTATTTGATAGAAGTAGAACTTCTGAACCTAATCATTCTCCTTTTAAAGACCAATGGCATGCATTTGTAATACAAGTAACAGCCGATAATAAAGAATATATTGTAACAGGTGCTGACAATAGAGGAGACATAAGTACTAAAGATAAAGGATGGGAAGGAATAGCTAATTTAGTTCCACCTGAAACTTGGTCTAAAATTAAAAACTTAAAAGATTACTTCAAACCAATAGCATTATCTCCAGCTGAAAGAGGAAGAAAATTTGCTTCTGGAAAAAATTTGTCTTTAGATGAATTTAAAGAACTCTCTCAAGATGAAAAAATTCTTTACATTCAAGGAAAAGCATCTAAAAATCAAATTTCAAACGATATTTTAGAAATTTTACCAAAATATAAAATTGATTTACAAGGTAGATCTACAACTTTAGCTAACATTGCTATTGATAGTGGACAAGAATTTCCATATTCTGTTTTAAAAAATAATGAATCATTAGCTAAAAGATATGCTATATTTAGATTTAGACATACTAATTATGGTAATAAACCTATTCCCAGATCGGAAGAGCACA
>Ga0181343_1000103_pt1 | contig 38713 bp, 46 predicted proteins | sample Su13VDMLBSD_FD_130110 | JGI IMG/M metagenome (GOLD analysis project Ga0181343, IMG submission 130110) | Freshwater viral communities from Lake Michigan, USA - Su13.VD.MLB.S.D | ecosystem: Environmental > Aquatic > Freshwater > Lake | place: USA: Michigan | collected 2013-07-15
GGGTTCGTGCGGACCAGTGGGGCGACCCCGATGACACCGCCGCCCCCACCGTCTACATGGACAGCCCGCACCAGTTGCGAATCCTTGCACAGGCTTTGAATCGGGCAGCAGATTGGATGGAGGGCGGCAAGTGAACAACTGGAAAACACTCACAGGCAAGCGGCTACTGCTGACGGACAGGATCACGCGAATCCAACGCAGCGAATGGACGCTGATTGAAATCTCTCCAAACGGCAAGGTGGGAAAGTTCCGCAACGAACTTGCCGACACCCGTTTTTGGACTGACCTTGACGATCTTGTTGTGATGGATGTGCTGCCACCTAACAAGGAGGATGACCAGTGAACATCAGAGCAGGAAAGTTCGTACACGATGCGCTCCGCGAGGGGCAACGCTTGCGCCCGAAGACATGGGGCAAGAAGTCGCGCTGCCCACGCAAGGCACGGCGTGATGCCAAACGCGAACTGCAAAATAGTTGAATCGTCCACAGCCGCCCCCAACAGGGCGGCTTTTTTCATAGATACTTTTGGAGGTTCGCCATGAAAGGTAAAGTCATTGGTATAGACTTTCTGAATACGGACGAAGAGGGCGGTATGTACGCTCTGTTTGAATCCAACGATGGCGGTGACTCTTGGGCAATCATTGAGAACGGTCGGCAAATTGAAGGGCTTCTCAATCACGCAAAACAAAAGTACGACGAAAATATTCCAATGATTTTGCCTTTTCATGTACGAGAGATGCTGGAGTGCGAAATCATAGAACAGCAACGGGAAAAAAGAAAAAGGCTTAAACTAACAAAACCAAACCTTACCGCATCATGGTGGAAAAAACTATTAGACAGATTCAGGAGATAGCACCATGCCCAAGTACGAACCCGAAAAAACTCCCACCGAAGAACTTGTTGACGCTTCAAAGCAAGCCGTGCAAGACTACGAATCGTACTTGTTGGATCAATTGGGGTGGAGGGAATTGGCACAGACCATGACTGCACTCCGCAAGCAGATCGTGTCATGGGAATCAAAAATGAAATCTCGGTGAAATATGTACTTTTATATTCACCCTATTTTTTCACTCGTATAAGTACTGTGTCGGGTTTGAAGAAAACTTCTCTTCACCTAATCACCAGTAAACACCAGTAGATGACAAACAGTGAACCATTCGTGGCTCGTTCTTTCGTTGTTCCATCCCCCGGTGGGCAGCAGCGAATTTACACAACCATGCCACGAAACCGAATTCTGTTGACCACCACCGCAACCAACACCGAATTCAAAAAAGAAAAAGAAGTACTGATGGCTGTGCGGTTGGACACCACACCACCCATTCGCATCGGAACTCATTTATTGGCTTTAGGAATTCCTGTCATGGGCATGGTGACTGGACTATTTCCTCTGCCCAGCGTGGACGGAAAATTCAGAATGTTTATTCAATACCATCCCCTACCCAAACCAAATATGGGTAAATCCCCATAGGGGGGTTGACAGCATCCGCTGATGTGGTATTATTTGTGCATGAAGATTGCTCCCAACATGTACACCGTTGAACCGTCACGCTACGGGCAGCACCGCACCGTGTGCCGTGTGGACGAGAACCGTTTCATCATTGAGGGCCCTTGCCGATACACTCGCGGTGCAGTGGACGATGATGGCAGTCCCGTGATGTGTGATTTTGAGGGAGGCCCATTCATCTACCAAGGCATGGGATTGGAGTTAGCGATGGGTGAAGCCCCGTGCATCCCGGAGGGCAAGACCGTGAAGAGTGCCCGGTGGCTGAGTGCGGAGCAGTACGGTGAACTCATCGGGTTGACCGACTCCCATTGGATCAAGGCATTTACAAAGCCTGATTACGCCTACTGCCTTGTGGAAACCGTGTAAGCACCTGCTGCACGAAACCTTTACACCTTATTGGAGACTCGTATGGCTATTGCAAAGACTGATCTGTACGGAACCGGAAACGCAATCTACTCTACCTCCGCGCAGGGTGGCGTGTATCAGAATTGGGCGTACACCGCTCCCCTCCATTGGAATACCGCGTACACTGCGCCTACACCCACAGGCTCCGCACTCACGCCTCCCACCGTTGGCGTGTCGTATCCCCACACGGTGTTCATGGGCGAGAGCAGCGGGTATTGGATTCACAAACTGTACCTTGACGGGCACTTGGTGAAGACCGTTACGGCAGTGGATCAGCAATTCACCATGCCTGTGATGTTTGATCGCGTGGAGAGCGTGGCACTGCCGTTCTCTCCCACGGAGTTTGGCGCGGACTGCACCCGCGCTGACTGCGATGTTCCGTCACCCGCAGGTGCTGCTGTGCTGCTTGTGAGTGCGGCAATTGCGCGATTCCGTAACCGAAAGGCGTGACATGGTGCAGCAGCACACACTGAATGCGCTAGGGGTGGACTTGGTGTTTACCGTGGATCCCGTCACGGCATTGGTAAGCGTGGAACTAGATGCACGATCCATTTCCAATATCCGTGCTGCCGGAAAAGCCACTGATACCTACATTCTTTCCCAAAGCAGTTCCATTCCGGATTCAACTGCTGCCGCCCTACAGAGTCTCGGTGCTGATGCTCCAATGGAACTGCTGCGCGACATGCAGGATCGTGCGTGGTTTTTCAAGTACGAGTATCCCGGTGGATTGGTGAATCGTTCCGTGGAGAAGTGCATGCGAACCCGAAGCACGGTGTTTCACACCTACATGAAGTTCAAGGAAAGACACGGGTGGAAGATAGCCGCGCTTGACATTGAAGACGGGCGGCGTTTGTGGAACCACTTGAGCAAAAAGCAAAACCATGTTCCGATTGCACATTGACATTCCTATTCCTGCCGATGAGAGCGGGGCTGCTGCACTCTCTGGAGACATCGTGTCTGCTCTTGTCGCAGCGGTTGAAGCCCGTCTACGAGAAGCAGGAGTGGAGGAATTGAATTATCGTTTGGGTCACGACGAAGACAGGCAGAAGAGCAACTACCTACTGAAGACCCCGATGGGTCATGTCGTGAACAAGAAGTCTCGGATCGCAATTTCAACAAAGGACAGCAATGACTGATTACTGGTTTGGTTTCGTGATGGGTGCTATTTTCGTGATCGTGTTCGTAGGAATCCTATGGGCACTGTGCGAGGACTATCACCAGTGGCGCAAGCGGCGTGAAAAGAAGAATGCTGCGTATCCTCTGGTGCAGAATAAGAGTGTTTGGGATTACTCAAATATGCACCATTTCTATACGGCTCCGGAAAAGCCGAAGTCCGGTGCAAAGGCTTCCCGCAAGCGAGTAAAGAAGTATAAGGAAGTAAACGGGAAAAAGGTTTAAATCAGTCACCGCCACATTTTACATCAAATATTGAAATGTGCGGAGTTTGCTGTGTGAACATGGCAAACATGCACTATACTAGAGACTCAACCTCAACAGGAGAACACAATGGCTACCAAGACCAAGAAGAAGACCGCAGTGAAGACCGACAGCATTGATTGGAAGATCGTGAACGATATTGTTTCGGCGTTTGCGCTCGTTGCGATTTCCGTGTCGGCACTGCTGCTGACTGCAACTGTTTTCGTCCACACGATGAACACGGCTAAGTAAGAACCACTGGGCGGTGGGCGGACGGCTTCGCAGATCGGCTTATACCCGATTCATTCAGGATCGACACCTGAACCGCCTATTTCGAAAGCACGATATGAACAGCAACAACTACAACCACTTCTCTGATGATCAACACGCCGTGATCGACTATTTGGATGACGGCATTTGGGGTCTGTGCGTTACATCCCGCGAAACCGCGCGCCGTGGTATGGTGGACGAAATCATCGACACGGATGAAGACCTAAATAGTCTCATCATGCGTTCGGTTCGTACATGGGGAGTTGATCCCCGTGAACTGTGGGTGAGTGAAGTGGCGCGTGAACTAGTTCAGTACAACATCAGCGGATGTGAAGAAATGGAGACAGAGTAATGTCAACACCAAAGAAGACAACGGCAATCAGCCTTGAGATGGCAGTGGGCGACGCAACCTTTTTGAAGATTGCAAAGATGGCTCACGGCAACAATCTTACATTCAACGAGCAGATCAACAAGATCGTTCAGGACGCTATTGCGGCAATGGACAAGCCCTCTGCGTCTGCTCCGTTCGGTTTCTCTGCCCGTCCGCAGCAGTGAGGAGTTTCTGCATATGGGTGGTAAACACGCTGCCGGAAAAGGTGACCGATACCGTCCGGTGGATCGCAAACTTTGGGATCGTAATTGGGAAGAGATTTTCGGAAATGGCAAAAGCAAAAAGCAAAACGAAGACACCAAGCGAAAGCGAAATCGCAAAGCACACCCTGCTCCGGGTGATGCGTGACTGGAGCGAGGACGCATACGCAGCAGGTTGGATGAGCGGATTGGAGATCACTATTTGGAGCATGATCCAAAAGTGGAATAGTGGTGATCCGCATGTTGGTGAACTGGACGCTGCCATGTTCCACTATCTTCACGAAAAGGCGAAGGGGTGGTGGGTGTGGGACGAAGACGCGGGGCATCCGGTGTTCATTCCGAAGAAGACATGGATTTCCATGTACGCTGAACTTGAAAAGGAAATGAAGGAACGCGCCAATGACTCTGCCGCATGAAGAACTACACGCACTGATGGCGACACGAAATTTTCTATACGATCTGCTTGATCCGAAGAAGACTCCGCGAGTGCCACGCAGCATACGGCTCCGTGCGCGGATAGTGTGCAAGCACTACCCGTTTCCGGCAGAGATCCGGGAGCGGTGGGAACAGAGCATCCGTGAGAGTGGTTGGGGCAGTGAATTGAATAGATACAGTGATGCTGTTGACGGTGGATCAAAACGCGAATAGCACGGGGGTTCGAATCCCCCCGACTCCATTAGCCTAACCTGATTGCTACTGCAAGTTTTCGGGGACGGCGAGTCAAGTCCCCGGTGCAGCGGGGCAATCCCCGGAGTGCTAGCCTCCGGGACACGGGGTCGAAACGGAATCGACTAGCGCGGATTAGAGAAGCAAGAGGCATCCGGGGCGGGTTACAGAGCCTCGTTAAAAAACCTGTTGCAACCATAATTGCCAACAGAATGGCAATGGCGGCTTGAAGCCGTGGGGACTAGCCCTCCCGCATCTGAACGGGCTGAAAGGGGAGCCGAAAGGCTCCCTTTTCTTTTGGTCTAAATAGTGGACTGGAGGGTATTTGATGGAAGGACTAGATCAATATTCAGAAGTGGTGCAGTTCGGATACACCGGAGCAGGTACACAGGATGCTGGAACCTTTTACTGGTATTCTCACGAATCCATTGGTTCAAAAAAACAGGCAAAGGCTTTGCTTGCAATAAACACCGCTGTGTCGGGTGTGTCTTTCAATGCATACAGTTACGGAAGTCCCATGAGTGGTGTTACGAACTACTTCATGTTCAGCGAAAACATATACTCCGGAAACACAACCGGAACCCAAAAGTGGAATACTTACAGTGCTAATAATCCATTGGTAACTGGCGGCAGACCGTATTCAACCATTGTAATGCCGGACGGTTCCACCAACGGAGTCATTCTTCAAACAACGGTGACTGCAAACGGCGGAATATATCAGCCGTTCCCCGCTGCCATCAATCCGGTCTTGGAACGAGGAAAAATGTACACTGCCTCTGTTTGGGCGTGTCTTGATACTGTTGGCGGTTATCCGTCCACAGGAACCATGAGGATCAGTTACTATAACGGATCAAGTCCGGTAGGCGGCGGCAGTGACAGTTGGTTCTCTAAAGATTTTGAACTAACCACAACACCAAGAAGACTCTCTTTCACATTTATAGCAAACAATTTTGACAACACCACAGACGAAAACATTGCTTTTTCTAACGGAAGTGGTTCACCGCCAGCACTGCGAATAGTTCTTTGGGGCGCACAACTCTGTGAAGGAAACACAGCCAACAACTACATTAGTACTTCAACAGAATACAACGGAATAATTTCACAGGCACAAACCGGATCCACCACAATTCGCTCGGGGGCTGCTAGCGGAGACAGTTACAATATAAATCGAACACCGCTACATGTTCCCAATCAAACAAGCATAGTGCTTCCAACGGCTGCCTTTTGCATATCAACCAACAATCTCAGCACCACTGCCCCACCGTCCACTTTGTCGGTTTACGGGCTTTACTAAATACAAATAGGAGAACTCGTAAATGGATATCTACCACAAGATTTCGCTTATTACTTCTGGAGCATATACTCCCACCCTGACTACAAAGGTAAAAGGAGTGCTGTTTGTTAATTCGAACGGAAGTCCTTCAAATATTGATCTGTTTCCGTGGGGTGCTACAGGAGCCACTTTTTCAATGCGAATGATTGCGGGTGCAAATTCCTCAACCATTTTCCCGATTAAAACAAGTGGCGCGTCCTGTGCCTCTGGCGTTTCAGTCTACGGACTATATTAATTCAATCACTCCGTTGACATTGACCGTGCCCGTGATATACTATGGGCATGGCAAAGCGAGTTCTAGATCCCATTGACATTGAAGCCGAGCGGCAAGGCGCAGCAGTAGCCCGTGGACGGCAGCAGCAGTGCAAGCCGTTCGGTTTCAACAAGCGTACCCACAAGGAGCGCAAGGCGCGACTTAACGGAGAATTTCGGCAGCAGTGCCGCGTTGTGAAGAGCAGCATTTTCATCATGGAGACACGGTAATGCCCCGCACCTGTGATACTTGCAACAAGATTATTCCCGCAGCGCGTCTTGAGGCTCTTCCCAATACCACCACTTGCGTGGGGTGTTCGCGCTGCACCACATTTGTCGGATTCATGGATTGGTCGCACAAGACCGCTCCTGAACTGGTAATGGTTGACAGTGGTGACACAGAAAACATCCGTAGAGCGCAACGGATCAATGCCCGAGCGCGTTGAACCACGCGGGTTTCGTATAGAGGCTATTACGCGGGTTTTCCAAACCCGTCACGGGAGTTCGATTCTCCCAACCCGCATTCGTGAAAGGAGTTTGACATGAAGGTTGAAGACGACAACAAGTTAGACTTTGCGGATGTTCTGATCCGCCCCAAGCGTAGTAATCTTGATAGTCGAAGTTCGGTGAATCTACACAGAACATTTCGCTTTTGCCTCCCGCACAGAACGGTCGAATGGCAAGGCGTTCCGATTATCGCGGCAAACATGGACACCATTGGTACATTTGCTATGGGTGAGGCAATGGCACGGCATGATGCCCTGTGTGCAATTCACAAGTACTACAGTGTTTCTGATTGGAATTCGCTTGCAAGCAGTTGGTTTTCCCGTAACAATCGTGGAGGGTTGGTCTACACGATGGGAATGGGAAGCGACAGCAGCAATTTTGCAGAACTACAGAAAGCACTTGAAATAGTCAAGGAGCATCCCCAAATAGAATTCATTTGTGCTGATGTCGCAAATGGATATACCGAAAAATTCGTAAGATATGTGAGTACAATACGAGATGCTTTCCCTGATCATCCAATCATTGCGGGAAATGTGGTTACGCGAGAAATGACCGAAGCACTCATTCTTGCGGGAGCAAACATCGTCAAGATCGGAATCGGTCCGGGTTCGGTATGCACAACCCGCAAGGTGGCAGGTGTTGGGTATCCACAACTGTCCGCAGTCATGGAGTGTGCTGATGCTGCACATGGATTGAGCGGATATGTGATTGCAGACGGAGGATGCACTTGCCCCGGAGATGTGGCAAAGGCGTTTGGTGCGGGTGCCGATTTTGTTATGATCGGTGGCATGTTCGCAGGAACCGATGAAGCAGCAGGAGAACACACAGACGAAGGAAAGGTGTTCTATGGGATGAGTTCTTCAGAAGCCATGAACAAGCACTCAGGTGGTGTGGCAACATATAGAGCATCGGAAGGCAAGAAAGTCACGGTTCCGTATATCGGATCGGTTGATGGGGTCATGCAACAGATCATGGGCGGTGTTCGTTCGGCTTGCACCTATGTTGGTGCTGCACGACTCAAGGACTTGCCGAAATGCACCACATTCATTCGTGTCAACAGGCAACTGAACACTGTTTGGGGGAATGACTAATGTGCGTATGTGATCGTAAGTGTCGTGATGAACACACTCAACATCAACGGAAATTGTTGGATCAGATTTCTGTTCTTGCAGAGGAATGTCATGCATGGAGAGAAGTGAGTGATCGTTTCCCCCCTGCATACATGTTGCGTCATATGCGTAAAACCGATGCATGTGGATGGGGCAAGAGTCTGCGGAACGGGGTGAAAGGATTCCCTGAAACCATGAATTTCTGGCAACGCTTAAAGTATTTGTTCAGAGGATGAAATGAAAAAGCGAGTAAGAAAAAAGGTCAAGAGCAAGCCGCTCTGGGTTTATGAACACGGCGGAAAAAAGTATCCCGTGTCTGCCGAAAAAACAAAATTGATGTTCGATCTTTTGCACGATGAGGTCTTGATTTCGGGTGATGAACGCACTACAATGTTCCTGTTCGACATGATGGAATCGTTTCGAAAGAACAAGGACTTGAATGCCTTCTTTCAGCGAAGGCATCCGTGGCTCAACATGAAGCAATCCAAGTAAGGAAACACCATGCACAAGATCAGCACACAAATCGTACCGAATCCCCACAAGGGAAATTCTCTTTGCGTTTCTATCAGAGGAGTAGATACTCCTGAGTTGGTTGACAGTTACAGCCTGTCTGAAATGATGGATCTGATGGATCAGATGGATCAGGCCATCGCGGAACTCCGTGCTTCTCAAATTCTGAGATCAGATGTAGCCACTCTTTTCGACTCGGTATAAACCACCTGCCTTCGTAGCGCAATTGGCAGCGCAGTTGACTTTTAATCAATTGGTTGTGGGTTCGACTCCCACCGGAGGCATTTTTAAGTGTTGATACTTGAATCAAATAGACGAGACAAACGAAATATAGAAAACTCGTCCCACCCTATTGACACCATCTGCAAACCTGTTATACTAGGTGCATACAAGTCAGCCAACGATGCAGACGGGCAGCATCCACGGCTCTTTCAACCTCAAGCCCGATTTGGAGATTCACTGTTATGAAGAACCGTAAGAACTACACCGTTACCGTGACCGTCAACCTTTACGAGAACAGCACGGACGGCAAGTTTGACGCTTTTGCCAAGCGCATCAGCGGCACCAACATCGCGCTTCGTTCGGCGCGTGACGAGGGCTACGATGCCCGCCAGTACACCTTCGGCTGCACCGAGCAGGGCGTTGCCATTCTGCTCTCCCGTTGGAGCAAGCGTCTTGGCAGCGGCATGGCTGATGCCAGCGTGACGGTCGCCTAAAGCAGACCAGTACCCGCACTTTGGGGTGGGTGGGCATCGTGCCCACTCACCCTTTAGTGTATCAACACTCTCAAGGAGAATTTGAATGTTCATTTTCAGTAATCGTAGCAAGACTTCCATTTTCACTGCATACGCAGTTGTCAGCGTTGTTGGATTCGCGGGACTTTGGTTTGGAGTCAAGGGGTCTGATAACATGACTTCTGCTGAATCCTTCCTTGCGTTCTACGGATTCTTCTGCACCACCGTGATTTTCTACATGCTTGCGGCTCAGAAGGCTATTGTTGAACATGCTTTTGAGATGATTCAGGAAGAGTCCACGGATCGCACCCGCGAGATTGAAGCAATTCATCGCAGCATGGATACGGCTAACGATTCCATTCGGCGTGAACTTTATTCCATCGAACAGTCGTGCGCCAAGGACGATTGTTGCAGCAACAAGGCTGCTTTCTGAAGTAGCAAAGGTCACTAGGGGGGTTCGATTCCCCCCGCTACTTTTCTGTTATGAACGCAAAACGCATTCAACGCCTCTTGGAATACGCTTATCCGCTGTGCTTGAACATCAAGCGGCAGAAAAAGCACATCTCCTTCATTTTGAAGAAGGGTCGAATCATCGCGGTTGGGCAGAATCGCTTCAAGACCCACCCGATGGCAAAGGAAAAGGGCTACATGTTCGAAGAAATGCACTCCGAACTTGATGCTTTTTTGAAATTGGATGCTCCTGAACGCGATTTGGTGCTGTTTAATGCCCGATTCAACAGTTTGGGGCAGATGCGGATGGCAAGACCGTGTGAGCGGTGCATGCCTTGGTGCTATGGAGCGTTTTCGGAGATTTGGTACACCACGGACGAGGGCGTTGTTCTGCACGGCAACACCCTTTTTCCGCTAAATATAGTGAACCCTAGACAGGAGATCACTGTAAATGAAGAAATTCTCACAATATCTTGACCAAAAGGGACTGAACGAGTGGGTTGCTCGTCCTGAAGTCACCGAAATTCCGCTCGTTGAAGCCAAATTGTCCCGTGTTTTCCAATATGTGGAGGATGACGAGAAGGATTTCGGCATTGTGTCGGCTTTCAGAGGCGGAAATTCACGCGAACAGAACAAAAAACTGCACGATGAATTGAAAAAGAAAGTGCGGTCTATGGGTTACGGCTATATCGAACTCCGTGGTGGCTACCAAGAGGAGAGTGGAGTAGTCGAAGAACTCAGTTTGCTCATCCCGAACATCAAAAAGTCTGAAATTGTGCAGTTGGGTCGTCATTACGAGCAACACTCGGTGATGTACAAGAACAATGAAGACTTTTACTACATCGGAACCAATGAATCTGCCGGAATCGGCAAGGTTCTCATGCGTTTCAAGAAGGGAGAGGGGCAGAGCAATCTTGAACTAGCAAAACACAAGGTTGTGCAGTTCTTCTCTCAACTCCGAAAGGGAGCGCACAAAGACACCAAGTTTGTTTTCAATGTGAAGGATGAGCCAAAGCAGGACGAAACGGAAAAATCCGGTGAATCCGCCGCTGCTGCACAGAAGCACAAGCCCGGTGATGTTTGGAAAACATCAAGTGGGTTGTTTGGAGCAATGGACAGTGAAGGCAACTACGAGTATTTTGACGACAAAGACTCTGCCGCTCGTTACGCAAAGAAACACCGTTCTGGTTACAAGATGCAAGAAAGAGAAGAGTGGAATTTCGCCAAGGCTGCGTACCTCCGTCGTGGCGAAGAACCAAAGTGGATTACAATTTACGAGGATTTGACAGACGAAAACTCCTAAATAGTCAAGGAGCAAATGTCAAAAAACAATCCCACCAATAGGGAAAGGCTAAAGTCTTTCCTGTTAAAAAATGCCGTTCAAAAAATCAAAAACGGTGGACGAAACATCTCCCGCAGAACCAAATCAAATAGACGAAACTCTCGTTGACCTGTTGACAGCAAACCATACCATGCTATAATTCATGGTGAAAGGACTTGATCCATGACTCTGAAGACTCTCGTTTCCTCTGCCGTCCTCGCCGCTTCCACGCTTTTCACGGCTTCTGCCCATGCCCAATACGGGTACGGTGGTAGTTCTGTCGGCGTGAACTTTGGTGGTTCGTACAGCAAGACCACGGTTACCGGCCCAAACGGTAAGTCGGCTTCCATCAGCAATACTTCCATTGGTGGCAGCATCGGCATGAACGCCGTCAGCGGCTACGGTGGCGGGTACGGTTACGGTGGCGGGTACGGTTACGGTTGTTCGCCGTGTGTGCCTGTGTACTCGCCGTTCACTCGGTGCTATGGCGCACCGTACTACCCTGCCGTGGTGATGCCGTACTACGGCGGTTGCGCGGTTCCGGTGTATCCCGTCTACGGCGGTCAGTTCATCGTTCGCTAAATTCGCTTCTCAAACGGAGACACAAAATGCGTTTCGCTGCGGTTGTCGTTTCGTCTGTTTCGTTCATCATGTGCGGCTGCTACACGCAGACCAACATTACGCGCACTGTCAAACACGCAAACGGTTCGACTGAGATTTACGAGAACAAGAGCAACGGTTACAACTACAATCCCAATTTCACTGGCACTTCGGAGCAGTCCGTTCATGTGCGTGATTACGGGTTTGGTTACGGCGGTTACGGAATGGGTATGCCGTTCTACGGCGGCATGGGTTACGGCGGTGTGCCTCCCGTGCTTCCCACGGTTCCTGTTCCGGTCGTTGTCCCGAATTACGGGCAGTACGGGTATCCGTACTGATTGCGGGCCTATCGTCTAGCGGTTCAGGATAGGGGCCTTTCAAGCCCTTGACCGGGGTTCGAATCCCCGTAGGCTCACTGATAGGAGATTTCAAATGAATAGTTATTAATATTGTAAGCCGCCGATCCCTCCTGCTACCACAGATCATGGTCGCCTGACGAGCATCGACACAGCAGGAAAAGCCAAGAAATACTCCGTTAAGTCCAGAAGCACATACGCATACACCCAATGACATTAGTTGGGTTGGCAGGAGAGGAATGCTTGGAGCGCAGAGTCTTGTTGGGAATCTCTGCAACGGTGACTTCAGAGTACCGTGGCACACAGCACTCGTCTGAAAATGGTTGGGTGGCTCCATTCAAAAGCCACCGCTTTTTTGCGTAGTTAAGCAGCAGGGGATAAACCGCTAGGCTTACTAGGATCGTCTGCTTGCAAGTGGCGATTGAACAGGGGTGCAAGTCCCCCACTACGCTTCCCTTGTGGTGTAAAGGTAGCACAAGAGATTTTGGTCCTCTTTGTCTTGGTTCGAATCCAAGCAAGGGAATTTGGGAGTGTACTCAAGCGGTCAACGAGGGCAGACTGTAAATCTGCTGCCATCGGCTACGGGGGTTCGAATCCCTCCGCTCCCACTATTAAAGTTCGGTTCAAGAACAAACAACAGCAACATACGGTGTATGGAAACACTAACTTATCTTTCAATCGGGATTTCGGCAGTCTCGCTGCTTGCAGCAGGGGGGTTGAAACTTTACGCATTAGGCTATTCCAATGGGCAAGCCTCAAGCAATTGTGAAATATGCAGTTTCAAAGATGTGAGGGAGTGGCACACACGAAACCGCCAAAGACCACTAGCCAATGTCCGATAATATTAGGCCCGATTCCTAGCCTCTGGATGGGGTTTTGGTGGTCGTTTTCCGCCGCTAGGATGCCTCTGGGCGCGTCCGGGTGTTTGGGGAGGGTGGAAGCCCGTCCGAGGGCATAAACCCCCCAAAATGCCTGTAAAGCCCGTAAAACGCAAAACTCATTTTTTCAGCCTTGACACGCTGTTTTTTGGCAGTATCCTGTTCGCATTAGACGCTGCGGCAGAGTCTAGATACAGCACTATGAAAGAAGAAAGACTACCGATGGAAGTGAACAACATACGGTTTCCAAAAGAAGTGGAAGCCCATGCCAAAAAATTCAGTGTTTCGTATATTGATTCTGTGATTGCCGTGTGTGAACGCTACGGCATAGAACCGCAGGTCGCTGCGAAATTTCTCAACAAGCCCATTATCGAAAAAATTCGTGCGGAAGGTCAAGACCTGAACCTGTTGCCAAAGAAGGCAAAACTTCCGATTTGAACATTGACATCGGCGTACTTGTGGCTATACTAGCCTACATAACCGTGACTGATCTGTTCATCAACCACACCAACACATTTCGTACAAAAAGTACAAGGAGACACGCATGAGTTTCAAGGACATGAAGAATCGTTCCAAGTCGCCCACTTCGTATCAGTCCCTCGCGGCTGAGATGGAGAAACTGAACAAGCGTTCAGAGTCCTACAAGGATGACCGATTTTGGAAGCCCACACTTGACAAGGCATCGAATGGCTACGCGGTGATCCGCTTCCTTCCTGCGGTTGAAGGCGAGGATCTGCCGTGGGCACGGGTTTGGAATCACGGCTTCCGTGGCCCGGGTGGATGGTACATCGAAAACTCCCTGACCACCATCGGTCTAAAGGATCCTGTTTCCGAACTCAATTCGCAGTTGTGGAACAGCGGTAGCGATGAGGACAAGAAGTTGGCGCGTGATCGCAAGCGTCGGCTTTCGTATGTCAGCAACATTCTTGTTGTCAGTGATCCGAAGAATCCGGAGAACGAAGGCAGGGTGTTCCTGTTCCGATACGGCAAGAAGATTTTTGAGAAGATTCAGAGCGCAATGAATCCGGAGTATCAGGACGAGAAGCCTCTCAACCCGTTTGATTTTTGGGGTGGGGCAGATTTCAAACTGAAGATTCGTCAGGTGGACGGCTATGTGAACTACGAGCGTAGTGAGTTTGCTGAACCGTCTGCTCTTCTTGGTGGTGATGACTCTGCGCTTGAGGAACTGTGGAAGAAGCAGTACGCCCTCAAGGAGTTCACCGATCCCAAGAACTTCAAGTCGTATGACGAGTTGAAGGCACGGCTGCACGATGTTCTCGGTGGAGACATTCGGGCTTCCGTTAGCGAATCCGCTGCGAAGGGCGGTGCAGAAACCGCTTCTTTTGATGATGAGGACGAAACCCCTGCCCGCCCAGTGCGGAAGTCAGCGGTGGCTGACACTCCTGCTCCCAAGCAGAAGCCGAAGCAGGCTGTACAGTCCGATGACGACAACGAGGACGCTCTGTCGTACTTTGAGAAGTTGGCAAGCGAAGACTGAACCAATCCCAAAGCAGCACGGAAAGAGGCACACTTCGGTGTGCCTTTTTCTTTTTATAGAGATGCTCGTTCCGCTGCTTTTAGCGTGGGATCGTTGTTTCGAACTCCGGTGTTTCCGCTGTTGTTGTTTATTGTGGTACTGCTGTTGTTCGTGGTTGGAGCCACAACAGTGTTTACACCGACCGGAGAGGGAGGGCCCATAGTTTCTGCTGCAAGAGCGTCTTGACTTTGCTCAAGCATATTCAGGGTTTGTTGAGTAATGTTCTTTTCGCCAGCGGGAACAACTTCTCCTTTTACCGAACCGTCTGCTGGAGAAATTGGCGCAGAGAGATCCTGTGCAGTGGGATCAATAGACAGGATTCGTTCACGAATGGCTTTAGTGTCTTCACCCGGTCCGTATTTTTGCTCGTAATCTGCAAGTGCTGATAGTGCTTCAGTTCCCGTGATTTTTTTGTCTGACACCAGTTTAGGCAACATTCTCGGATCTTGCGACACGCGCTGAATGTATTCCGGTGTGCTTGTCTGTCGCGCTTGTTCCTCTGCAATTTTTCTGCCTTGCTCTTCTCTTTCAGCATCTCGCATAGCATCACCAAAAGTCCAAGTGTCAGCCTCAAACATTCGATCCGACAGATCGGTTCCGAACATCTCGTCTATACCCTTGTTGATGAGCCAAGCAGCACCAAGACCGATTGCAGTTCCTGCTCCTGCCGCTGCAACCCACGGTGCCGCTACCATCGCTGCTCCACCAACCGCAGTGGCGGCACTGGCAACAGCACCTCCAATCGTCATAGCAAGACTGCCGATTGCTGCCCCGAGTGAGGCAAGTATCGGAGTCAGTGTGCTGGTGATGGTAGACATCAGTGCAGTGCCTAGCCCTTCCATGCCAAGGAATTTCAAGATGGAAGACACCATACCTCCACCCTCTCCTTCTGCGGCAGGAGCGGCACCTCCTGATTTGCTTTTACCCGACAACAGTTTTCTCAAAAACGACTGTTTTCTGTTTTCTTCTTCTCTGGCACTCTCTTCTTTTTCTAGTTCTTCTTTTGCCGGATCATACCGTTCAAACATCAGATCGCGTATTTCTTTTATATTGAGCAGTATAGCCTTTAGAGTAACAACCGCGTCTTTGTTGAACCCTCTTCCGCCAACGGCTCCTAGTTGTGATACGGGAGTTCCACCGGGTATTGGTGGCTCTGTTCCGGTCATATCGGCGGAACTTGGGCTTGACCCTATTTCAATACCGCCTCCTCTTCCGTACAGCGATGTTCTCCCCGCTTTGGAGATTTCTTCTGTCAGGGTTGCTAGTGCTTCTGCTTCTTCTTCTTTTCTTTCTCGCCGCCGTTGTAGTGATCGACTAAGCATACCACCCACAAGAGGTATTTTTGCTGCCATCTTTTCGGGCAGCATTTTCATGTAGTCGCTTATCTTTTCTTTGGCAGCAGCCTTGATGCCTGTTTCTTTAGACAGGGGCTTCTCTATCTTCTCAATCATATCAATGAGTGCCCGAGCCACCTCTGCCTGCTTGCCTCCACCCGCAAATACATTTTGTGCTACTTTTTTGTAGGTCTGTAGCCTCTGTAGAATTTTTCGTTTTTGCTCAACGGTTTTTGCAGTTGCTGCTTCTTCACTAAGTCGCACCACCGCATCAAATATCTCATATGCAGCAGATTGATCCACCGTTTTCTCTAGTTTTTCTCCGAATATTTCTTTGTTTTGCCGAACTATGTCCTCAGCAGTCTTCCGCAAACCATCAAGTAGAGCGTCTTGAATTTCAGAACGATCAACCCCGAGATCCCCTGCTGTCTGCATCAGGGCTTTTCTAAAACCGGAAACTTCTTGTTTTACTTGTTCTACGGTTTCAGCAGGAGATTCTACGATTACAACAGCGGCAGGTGCAGGTGCTGTACTAGCGGCGGGTTGGCTTGGTGCGGTTTTAGTTCTTAAAAATTGACCAGTGACGGGATCAAAGGGCGCACCCCGCCTTCCTCTTCCTGGCCCCCTTTTCTTTCTCTTTGCCATTTACGCCCTTTTTCTATTTTTTGCCTTTTCCCGCTCTTCTTTCAAATGAGATATAAGCAGATTTATGTAGACTTCTCGTTCCCAAGGTATCAGATTCTCTATTTCAGAGAGCGAGTACTTGTGGTGCTGCAACAGTGAAAAGTTAGTCCTGTAGAATGCTGACAGATCAGTGTGTGTCAGCATCAGAGAAAAAAATCAGTCAAATTCTCCATTGCTACATTCATTTTGTTTTTGCAGTTCGGGCATGTGAATGCGAACTCGTATTTCACCGATGGGGCTGTGTCCAAGAAATCCGTGATCTGCTTGAATTGGTCGGGAAGCAGATTTTCCACAAACAGGTTTATATCGTCTTCCGTAATGCTTCCGCGATCATATATCTCTTCTTTGTAGATCACCTTGTCGATACACGAATACGCCATCTCAAAAATCATAGTGGTTTCGTCTTTGGAAACATCTAGATCGTGAATGGTTGGATATCTCATAACCAAAGTGATATCGTCATTGATCTTGATGTTTGGATTTTTTTCGTCTTTTATTACCTGTGTCTGTATTTTGTCAATGTTGATACGCACAGGGGTTTTCCCCTGACATGAAGTGCATTTGATCGTGGGTTTGATTTCTTCTCCCACAGATTTTCCGCGAATCTGCAACATAGCGTAGTTTGCATCGGACGCTGATATTTTTTTGGTGTCCAGTTTATTGTCCGTACATGACAGTATCATGTTTCTCACGGCTTCAATCACTTGGTTTGGATTGCCGCTCTGTAGAGCAATAAGGAGAACCTTTTCTTCCTTCACCAAAAACGGACGATACTTCACCACGGTTTTGCTGACGGGAAGAGTCATGGTGTAGTACGGTACTGTAGACGGAGCAAGTTTCAATTTTTCCATGTGTATTCCTTTAGTAATTACGAAATTGCACTTTATCTAGGTGTCGGACGGAAAATGTTGCCGATACCTGTGAACAGGTTGTTTGCGCCCTCTCGCACCCCACCAAAGAAAGATGCTATCCCTAGCCCGTTCCCGTTGTTCTTGGGAATGTTGCTCGGATTGGGTACATCTCCTCCGTTGAATTCGGGGAACTGACGGACAAAGTATTGCGAGGTGAATTTCCGGAATCCTAGGGTCACTTCTTGTGTCAGAAATTCATTTTCACGATCATTGGCAAGCGTCAAATCGCCAATGATTTTGGGATATACTTCTTCAACCAATGACACATATGCCACCTGATCGCTTCTGTCCAAAACATGAATTGCAAGTGTTCCGATGTAATCATCGTAGTAGCCTATTTTGTAGTCACCGTTGCTGACCACGCTACCCATCCATTTTTCAAAGAAGCCGCGCTCACTCATGTCACGGGACAGAATATAGTTCAATGTAATTTCACCACCGTAAAGCACCTCATACGGCATTTGCCTAGCAGGACCGTAGATTCTGTATCCTGTGGTGGAGATATTTCTTCCGGGTACAGTAACAGCCATGCAGCGGATCATCATGTTTGGCATGTTTGGTGCTTCGCTTGCCATAGTTTTCGGCAACTGAAATTCTGCCACATACCGATTGGATGTGAGAAAACCGTTATCCAGAATGTTGGAAACGATGTTCTCTACTTTTGATGTGCCTTGGAATTGGGTCATGGGTTGTTCTCCGATCTTATTGCGGAGTAATAGGAGTTTCTGCGAACATCTGCTTTTCTGCCTTTTGCAAATAGAGCAAGGTCTGCATCAACCAAAACACTCCAGAATTCAGACGGTATCTGTATCGGGAGCCGCCGGAACCCACTTCTTACATATCTGCGATAGCAGGGGCGGAAGAACTTGAATTTTCTTGATCCGTTTAGTCTTGCGTATGATGTTCCCAGTCGGGTCAAAGACTTGTCGCCGCTGATTCGTTTAGGCAGGAAATTCTCAATAGCAGCGAACAACTGTTTTCTCCATCGACTGGACAAGAAATGAATGTTTATGCCTTCAAATCCATCCTTATGAACATCGGTTATGATTACAAGAGGAAACATGTCATATGGGGAATCTGATCCAACAAAGCGTTGGTCTTGGGGTTTATATTTGAAAAACACCATCTGACCGGGAAGAAACGCTTTTGGTATTCGCAGAACCTGCTCTTTTGACAGGTACTTAAGCAACTCAATGTACGACTGATTTGTGCCACCCAGTGAGGTGGTTGTTTCTTCTAGCAGCATTTTCAGTTCTGCTGCTTTTTGATGTGGATTAGGTACTGTCATTTTTTGTTTTTGAACAGGTCATCCTCGGTCAGAACCTTAAATTCCCATCCTCTGGATTCTGCGGCAGTTTTTGCGGCTTTCCATTTTGCGGTGTTGGTGATCCATGTTTGCATTTCGTACAGGTAGTTTTTGCTTTGCCGCTTTGGTTTTTTAGGTTGAGCGCACTGTTTTTTGGGTTTTACCTCAATAAGCATCGTTTTTACGCCACCGTCTGTGGTACGCATTTCTACGATGAAATCCACGAAATACCTGTGCGGTTTTCTGTCTAGCGGGCTGATATACGGTATTACCACCTCTTCTGATCCCCAGCGAACAACGCTTTCGCTTAGGTCACAGAATTTCATAAACCTACGCTCCCACATGGAACGGTATACAATCTGGGTTGGATTTCCCATGTACTTGGACGGATTGGTGGGAGAAAAATATCCTTTGTAGGGCATCATACATATGTAGAATAGTCACCCGAGGGAATACTTCAAATGGCATTACCACCCATCGTAAAAGGCTCTACCCGTAGCCTAATAGGAACCCCTGAACAGCAGGATGCTAATTACTGTTGGGCAACAAATGCCCCGCAGACAGGTGCTATAGTTGCACGGGAACTTGCTGCTGCAAAAGGAGGGGAGGATCCAAATGTAAACAAGTTGGAGTCGTACTCTCCGACTACCCGTGGATCAAAAGAAAAGCCCCCCATAATGCGATATCCGGCGGATATAGGAAGCCCACGCAGTGAAATGCCGCATGTGATGCAGTTCAAGATTTATTGGAGATGGGAAAACCCTGAATTTTCGAAACAGGCACAACAACTCAAGGCAGAGTCGGAAAGCACTCTCAAAGAACTTGAAGACGCTTCTACTCTTGTTGAAGACGGAAACTTTACACTAGACGGCGTGTATTCGTTTGGTGGACTTGTTCCCACATCTCAGGTCGGGAACGCTATGGGCATGCTTCTTGATCCAAACTATGTGAGTCCACAAGATCCGTCGAACAACAAAAATTTAGAAGAACTTCTCAACAATCCAGAAACCCGCGAAGAGGGTCGGCGGATCATGGAGAGAAATCTGCGAAACGCAAATGATCGCGTCAACAGTATCGGCTCAGAATTCGGAACCAATATGTGGGGCGAAACCAATTTTGGTGCAACCGACATTACGCAAGATAGCACGGTGTTGAGCAACCGATTCAATAGACTGGTGAATCAAGCCACTCCACAAGGTCTTCAGAATGCTCTCAGCAGCATTGGTCTTAAGCAACGCGACCCGCAGTACGATCAGATGGTTTCCATCTATCTTCCCATTTGCACACGGATCAACGGAGAAGACGCTTTTTCGTATACAGATTTTGATATGAAAAAGGCTGCTGGTGCGGTGGCAGCGATGGCTAGCCTAGGTGCTTCTGAAGGTTTGGGTGATTTTGTTGGAAAAATCGGAGAACTATCAAAGCAGGGAGCGGTTGCCTACGCCACTTCTCTAGCAAAAGATAGCGCGTTGGCAGGAGTTATTCCTGCTGTAACCGGGTTGGTGTTGAATCCTCGCGTGGAAAAGATGTTTCAGCAAAAGGATATACGCCAGTTTACATTTGCATGGGACTTTTACCCACGCAACGAAGAGGAAGTCAAGAACATCAAGAATATAATAGACACCTTCCGATATCATTCTCATCCCGCTCGTTCAAGCGGAGATGTTTCGCAGGGGCAGTTGTCAACAGATCCACAAATCATGTTGAGGGTTCCGGCGGAATTCACGGTCAAATTTCTATCGTCTTCAAGCAATGGAGCAGGAACAGGATTCGTTGAGAATGAATACATCCCCAAAATCTCTAGGTGTGTCATAACAAATATTACAGTTGACTACACACCAAACGGAGTTTTTTCTACGCTCAAAGACAATTCTCCGGTGGCGTACAGTCTATCCATAACCATGTCCGAGGTTGCTCAACTTACCCGCGAGGATGTGGAGGCTGGCTTCTGATGTTCTTCAAAGAATTTCCCGTAGTTCCGTATCCGTTTTACCTTGCAGACAAAAGGCAATATGCACTGGCTCGTAATGTAATTCGTCGTGTTGCTCTTTCCGAACGCATAAACAATCAGGTCGCTTTCACATTCTACGATATCAAGGACGGAGAACGACCGGAACACATTGCCAATCGACTTTACGGAAATGCCAATTACCATTGGTTGGTTCTGTTGGCTAACGACATCGTGGATCCGTATTACGGTTGGTATATGTCACAAGCAACCCTAGAGCAGTACATTCAACAGAAGTATTCCGGATTAGTGCTGTACTTCACGGACAGCACGGGTGGATTCACCTCTAACTCCGATTTCTTTTCCGGCTGTACACTGGAGCAGAACGGAAAATCAGAGTCAATCAAGAATTACAGAGACACATTCTGCGAATTTGCAGTCGAAGCCCCGGTGTTTGGTGTGGGAACAGCAGTGGTTCATCGACCAAGCGGAGCAACTAGTTCGGTGTACATTCAGAAAACACTTCCTTACTACCAAGGCGTTCATCATTTTCAGATAGAACGACCGACAGACGGAACGACAGGCGCAAGCGGAGCGCAACAATATCCTGTTGTGGATCCCATTTCTCGACAGACATCCGACTACGAAGAATATACACCCGTGTTGGGAACATACTATCCGCCGCTTGGGATAGACGGTGTTACAGGAGCAATCGTTCAGTTTTGGGAAACATACATCGGCAAGTTTATAGGTGTTTCTGGTGAAGAAATAAATCAGTATTCTGTCAGTAATTACAAGTACGAGCAAGACAAAAACGAATCAAAAAGAACGATACGATTACTCAATCCTGCTTTCTTGAAGCAGGCAATGAAAGAACTCAAGGCAGCAATGGGAGTAGCATAAATGCCTGATATGCATGGAAGTGACATCACAAAGGCAGGAGATTACAAGATCAGTAAAATGGTCTTGAATTCTGGCATAAACGAGAACTATGTTGATATTCGTGGGTTGTATACCAATTTGGAAATCTTTGAGGACATGTTCTCACCTTACATGACTGCTAAACTGTACATGGTTGATTCGGTAAATCTCACAGAGCAGTTGCCTATTCGCGGTCAAGAGACACTAGACTTGGAATTCGTTACGGATTTTCAAGACATGGAACCCGTAAAAAAGACATTCCGTGTGTACAAGGTGGACAGCCAGATAATAGACGACAACGGAAGAGGACAGCAGTATGTGCTACATCTGGTCAGTGAAGGTGGATTCTTCAACTACACAGAGCGTTGCGGGTATTCTGTGAAGGGCAAAGTATCCGAGATGGTTCGTGCTGTTTTCAAAAAACACTTTCCCGAGTACATTTGGCAAAAAACCCTAGAAGTCGAAGACACATCGGACAATTTCTCGTTTGTTCTTCCCAAAGCGTATACACCGTTCAAGTCTTTGACATGGCTTTCCCGCAAAGCAATACTAGGAACCGAATCAGACTATTCGCCGTTCTTTTTCTATGAAACATTCGATGGGTATAAGTTCAAGAGCCTTTCCAAGACAATTGATGATGGAGAAAAATCAAAGAGCAAGTATTACTTTGTTAAAAGCAATGTGAATCGTGATTTTGAGGGAAACGAGGGATCCGGAATAGATGTGACTGGGGATTCCAAACTTCCGAGCATGTATCACCGTATTCAGTCTTTGAAAGAGGACTCCCGATTCGACATGATCGAAAACATAGGTTCCGGAATCATGGGATCGCAGATGACGGTATATGATTTGATTCGAAAAGAAAAGCGCGAGTACACCTTCAAAGAAGAAGACATCTTTGAAAAAATCAAGAAGTTGGGATCCAACCCACACTATATGAAAAACGGTTCAAGAGAGAGCAATGAGTTCTTTGAGAAAAGCAATTCTGCTTACTTTTTCTTTCCGTACACCCCATATACCGTATACACAGAACAAAATCAGATCGTTGACAACTCTCGGTTCGAAGAGTATTTTCTGAACCGTAAGTACATGGTGAATACCATGATGACTCAAAAGGTTGTTGTGGAAATCTACGGAGACAGCAGCAAAAGGGTCGGTCAGTTGATTGATTTATTTGTTCCAAAGATTGCTGCGGATGGGCATCTTCTAGAGGAACCGCAAGACAAAAATCTCAGCGGAGAGTACATGATTACATCTATTTGCCATAGGTTCGGAAAGAAGTACGGATGCAGAATGGAACTCTCTCGCAATTGCAGGGGAATATAATATGAAGGGATTCACGGGAAGAGATGGCTTTTATTGGTGGCACGGTGTCGTTGAAGACATCAACGATCCACTGATGCTTGGCAGATGCCGTGTGCGCGTATACGGATACCACACGGATGATCTTGTTGAACTGCCGACCGCTGATCTGCCGTGGGCATATCCCATGCAGCCTGTAACAAGTGCAGCACTATCAGGAATAGGCACGACACCCACCGGGCTTTTAGTCGGCTCTCATGTTTTTGGATTTTTTCAGGACGATGAAGAGGGGCAGAATCCCGTAATCATTGGTTCGTTCGGCGGAATTCCGGCAAAGAACCCAGACAAAGAACTGGGATTTTACGATCAGTCAAACCGATACCCGCCCACGCAAGAAGGCGTTGATCAGAAAAAGTATCCTCTGGGTGTTTCTATAGCGGATGAAGCAGACACAAATCGTCTTGCGAGAAATCAAAACGAAGATCAGATGAAACAGACCGTTGTTGCTTTGAAGAAAGCAAACACCAAGATCGGAATAAAAAGTGTTCCGGACATGAGTGGAAGAGGAGAGTGGAGCGAGCCAAAAACGCCTTATGCGGCAGTGTATCCAAAAAACCATGTTCGATACACAGAAAGTGGGCATGTTCAGGAGTTCGATGACACTCCCGGAGCAGAACGAATACACACATTCCATTCGTCTGGAACCTTCACGGAAGTAGCAAATGGATGGAGTGAAAGTGGTGATCCAGAGGGAACAAAGGTAGAAAAAATCGTAGGAAACGGTTATGAGATTTGTCTTGGTGACAAGCGTATTTACATTGCTGGATCATCGGGATTGGATTTGGTGGTTGATGGCGCAGTCAATCTGACCATTGGCAGCGGAGCAAACATTCAAATAAATGGTGATGCAAACATTCTTGCAAAGAACAACATTAGCCTTCAGTGTGAGGGAGACTTCAAGGCATCAGCAAACAAGATGGAGTTCTTCTCTGCCGGAGATGTGGGATTTTCCGGAAGATCCGTTTCTTTCATAACCGATGGCGGTGTAATGGTTGTATCTCAAAGCGGAAGAATAGAGATGAATTCGGGAGAACCTGTTGTTCGTCCGTCCAAGGTGAATGTTCAGTAAGGAGCGTTTATGGGAAAGGTATGCAGAGCAAACATAGATACTGCCGGGGGGCTGATACTAGAGGGAGACAGAACGGTTCTCATAGACGGATTTCCCATCGCTCTTGAAGGAAATCGGATACAGGATCACGGAACTGGAAAGCATGATAATGCAATCACGATAAACGGTACGCCTAGATTCATTGTTAATGGTATACCAGTAATCATAGAGGGCAGAAGCAAGGGAACATGCGATCATCCGGCAGTTTCTAGTTCTTCTTCCGTAATCGCAGAATAAGGAAAAGACGATGGCTGATGTTGGACCAACTCCCGAATGCCCTTGTGGTGCGAACCTTTCTCAAGAAAGGCAAAACGCAGTTAATTGGGGACGAAACAATTCAGTTTTTCAGAATCCCATGTTGGATCGCATCAGCAACGCACAGGGTGCTTTTGCCGATTCCAAAGCCAAGGTAGACAACATCATAGGTGCTTTGGGATCTCTTCCGGGAGCAAATGTCGGGCAGTTACAGCAGTTGTCCAATACCGTGGGAAACATGCAGGGCATATTAAGCAACTATGCAAACGAGTCAAACAGACTTTCCGGGCTTCCTTTTACGGGAGATGGCCCCGATTTGCTATCACTAGTTTCCACGGTTGGTGCGGCAGTTAATTTTCAGTGTGCGTTGGGAATAGATGGGCTTGATGTTGGTCTTGGAATAGGTCTTATGACTGAAGACGGAAAACTCAAACTGAATGTTGCCCTGAATGTGCAGGCGGATTTGAGTCGTATTTTGAGTCAGATAGATCCGGGTGGAGCAGTAAACGACATACTGAACAAAGTGAATAGTCTTGCGGCTGACATTGGAAATATCGTCAGTGCAATAAACGATATTGCAGGAGAAATTAATGGTGCGCTGGCAGAGGTCAGCAAACTGTATGACGATGCTTTGAATTTTCTCTCCCAATTCACCAGTATAAACTTTGCCCTAGATTTTGCGATTGATGAGTGTACTAAGTTTGGCGTTGGATTTCAGCAAGGAATCTTGAATCCGGCTTTCATAGATCAGGCTCGCGCAGCCAATCCCATCAATCGCTCTACCAATCCCGGATTCGGAGGATTTCCTGAAGGTGGTGGATTTGGGAGTACATTCCGATGATTTTGGGAGAAGACTCAAACGGTTCATCTGGACTATCCATGATAAAAGACGCACTATTTCATTTCGGAGAGTTGGGTGGTGTTCTGGTGTTTGGTATGATTATTGGTGTAATATCCATGATTAAGAAAAACAAGATTTCTCTGAAGTGGTCTGCCAAGAAAGAACTTTCAAAAATACAATCACACACCAGAGTACACGAAAGTCTTACAGAGTTGCGCGTAATGGTTCGGGCGAGCAGGGCACTCATATTTCAATATCATAACGGGGGCAAGTTTGCGGACGGTACTTCAATTAAACGGTTTTCGGTGACACACGAATCGTGTTCGACGGGTGTTCAGAGCATGATGATGGAGTCTCAGGATGTACTGATTACGAGGTACATGGAACTCATCAACCTACTGGATGATTCACCAAACACAATCATATCAGTTTCTTCGCTACCGGAGTGTTCTTTCCGTTCCATACTTGAGATAAATAATGTCGTATATTTTTCGATTGGTGGTTTGCGTTGCGAGGACTCTCTGACACCTATGGGATTCGTATGCTGCCATTGGTGTGATACTGATGAATTGGATCGGCTTCACGAAGAAGGATTCGATGACGGGGCTTTGCAAGAAGTAATCAAAAATAGTACGCATTCCATAAACAACCATCTAATCCATACCACCCAAATCTAACATGGCATACTACATCGGATCAAATCAAAAGACTACTCCCACAGAACCTTCATACAGCGATATTGATGCTGAAATGATGTCCAATCCGAAAACAAGCGATTTGATGACGGTTCAGAACGCAAAAGCGGTTCGCCGTTCTATACTCAACTTGCTGTCCACGGCTTATGGTGAGCGGCTTTTTCAGCCGAATATTGGATGCTCTCTCCGGGCACTTCTGTTTGAACCAATAGATCCCGTGACTACATTTGAAATCAAAGACAGAATAATCAGAACTCTACGAAACCACGAACCAAGAATTGGTAGTCTGAGGGTCGATGTGGCTTCCAATCCTGATGAAAATTCGTATGTTGTGAACATAGAGTTTGGAATTCGTGCCTCGGGTGAAAAAGACATGATAACAACAGTACTAGAGAGGATCCGTTGATGGCACAGAATAACACGGTAAATGTGGTTGGATTGGATTTCGAGGACATCAAAACCTCGCTCAAATCGTATCTACAATCACAGTCCACTCTTAAAGACTATAACTTTGATGGGTCGGTTCTGAACACATTGTTGGATGTGCTTGCGTACAACACGCACTATCAGGCATTCTATTCCAACATGGTGGCAAACGAGATGTTTTTGGACAGCGCACTTCTGCGCCCATCTGTGGTTTCTCACGCAAAACACTTGGGTTATGTTCCGTCATCGACAAAATCTTCCAAAGCACTTGTAGACATCATTCTCACGAACCCTGCTTCATCGGACACATATCTTCCGAGGGGAACCGAATTCAGCGGGACAAATCCGGCGGGTGTTCGATACAAATTTGTGAACCTAGACACCGTTTACGCTGACGCAGGAGCCACTGCTTTTGGATCGGTGTCTCTATACGAAGGAACCATTCGCAGGATCACCTACATCTACAACCGAGACACGAAGATAGGATCGTATCTCATAATTCCAAACGATAAAGCAGATATGAGTACACTCACAATCAAGGTGTACAAATCGGTGACCGATACCACTGGAATCACTGATGTGTGGAACAATGGATCAGACTACCTGATTCTGAATTCAACATCCAAGGTCTATTTCCTGCAAGAGAAGGACGCAGGAATTTATGAAGTGTACTTTGGAGATGGTGTTCTTGGAATGCGTCCGGAAACCGGGAATGTGGTTATGATAGAGTATGTGGAGACAAACGGAGAAGCAGGAAACGGAGTCAATTCTTTTTCCAAGAGCGATCCTGCCATAAGCAGAATACAGTTTCATCCTGATCCGACCACTGGCAGCACCGCGTCCGTATCGTTTGGCGGCTCTCCGCTAGAAACAGTTTCAAGCATTAAGTACAATGCTCCGAAGTTTTATCAGACCGGAAATCGTGCTGTAACCGAGGACGACTACGCTGCTTTGGTTTTCAAGAAGTTTCCCAACATCTCGTCTGTAAATGTGTACGGAGGAGAATCGGTTAATCCGCCACAGTATGGAAAGGTGTTTATAGCAATCAAGCCAAAGTCGGGTGGCGTGTTGACTAATGGTGAAAAGGTCAGCATAGAGCAAGAAATAAAGAGAACCAATTCTATCGTCACAATCACTGCGAAGATAGTTGATCCGGAATACATTGATCTCGTATTGAATACCAGTGTCGTGTACGACAAGAACAGTCTTCCCGTGTCACCCGGTGTTTTGAAGTCGCTGGCTTTGTCCTATATCTTCTCGTACTCAAGAGCCAAACTAGAGACATTTGGATCGGACTTCTACATGTCTAAAATGAACGAGGGGCTAAACAATCTTCACTCTTCTATTTTGGGCGTGTACTCCACGGTCAAAATGAGAAAAATCGTTGATGCAAGCGTAGTCTTGAAAACAAAGGCTTATGAGTTTGATTTCCAAAACCCCATTTACCATCCCCATGACGGTCATATTTCCGTGATTACAACCAACATTTTTCCGCACCGAAATCAGAACGGAAATCTATACACCGATTGTGTTTTGAATGACAACGGAAACGGAATCTTGAATGTGGTAAGACCGGATGAAAATTCACAGACCGGACTCTCTGTTGTGTATCCCTCTGTTGGAACGGTTGATTATACCAACGGAAAAATCAGATTCAATTCCAGTTTCTCGCCCGATACAGCAGCATCGGGTTCTTCTGCTTTCCCTATAGTTGTCACTGTTCAACCCGAAATATCCAACATTTTCGTAAACGAAAACCAAGTCATCCGCATAAACACGGCGTACACTGATTCGGTGGTAGTCACTACCACAACTCCCACCGATGAAGCAGCATCAGGGCTATTGAGATAACATGATGGATATAAAATCAATAATACTCAATACTCCAGCAGAAGCATTAGAGGATGTTCTGGCTCCTTTCATAGAGGATCAGTTTCCTTCTTTTGTGCGAAGTGATTACAGAAAATTGATATTGTTCGTCAAGTCATATTACGAGTGGCTGGATAAGCAAGACAATCCCGGTTTTGTCAATAGAAAACTGAATACTGTCATGGATGTTGACAACAGCCTAGAACAGTTCTATAGTCATTTTTCTTCCACCTACATTGAGGGATTTCCCGAACAACTGGCAGTCAGTGTTGACGGAAATACTCCAAACAAAAGAACGCTAATCAAGAAAATTCGCAACTTCTATGCCGATAAGGGAACGGAAAGTGCGTATAGATTTCTTTTCCGGGTACTTTATGACAGCGGCGTGGAGTTCTTGTATCCGAAAAACTTCATTCTTCGTGCTTCTGACGGACAGTGGGTCGAAGAGCGATCCGTCAAGGTAACTAGGGAGAACGAGCAATACCATCAGTATCTTACAGGCGGTCTGGTTCAGCAGTATACCGGAACCACCCTGATTGCCTCGGCAAACATAGATCGTGCATTCAGATACTATCAAGACGGTGTTCCTGTCACTGAACTTTTTCTGACGAACATATCAGGAACTTTTTTGCCCGACAAACAAACTCGGTTGATTCCGGCTCAGGACAGCAATACTGATATTGCTTCATTTACTGAAACCACATTCAGTGTTCTTGGAGAATTTTTTGTAGAGACTGCTGGAGAAAACTATAGCGTTGGCGATGTAGTATATGTGGTTAGCAATGGTGTTGGGTTCTCTGCAAAAGTTGAACAAACTGGTCTGGCTGGAGCGGTTAAGCGCATAAAAATTGAAAACTCGGGAGTAAACTATTTTGATTCGGTTACTGCTGTGGTTGTTAGTGCTAACGGAAGCAACAACACGGCTCAGGTGTTCTTTACTCCGACTGCCATAACCAAATATCCCGGATATTACAAAGGTAATCGCGGCAAGGTATCATCTACTCAAAAGTTGTACGACGGCGATTTTTACCAAGAATATTCGTACAGTCTGAAATCCGCCGTCAGCATAGACAGATATTACGCAGCCCTCAAGCAATTGGTGCATCCGGCGGGAATGAAAATGTTTGGTTCGATACTGCTTGAAAGCGTTGTCAATTCTCCTTCTAGTGGATCCTCTCAGTTGACCAGAACTGGTACGCCTGTGATCGGCAATTACACACCATATACTATAGGAACAACATTCGATCTACGAAACAACGGAAACACTGCTGCTGGAGGAAGGTGGTTGATATTTTACGGCGGTGTCACATATGGAACAACAGGTGATCTGTATCCAATAGGTTACAATCCATACATCGGCGGATCAGCGGAAATAGGCCCGAGCGGTGTTTCTTCACCGATAGGAACGGTTTTTGTTCGTGGTGGTTCGGGTGGATCTTCTGCCGGATTGGGATACACCTATTGTTTTGTTCCGGAATCCGGAAAAACCGCTCACAATCCACTTGGCGCACCTCTTGGTGGGCTGACTGCTTGGCTCAGACTTTATGAATCTAGACTTACTCCTGATGTGGTTGGTCTTTCACCGAAAGGAATAGTGGGTCTTACTCTTTGGTTGAAGCCAGAAACCATTGGCGTGTGTGGTGGTTCCATGATAACCGGAAGGTGCATGGATATATGGAGAGATTCTTCACCGTCAGCAAATCATGCTCTTCCTCCAAAGTGGAGCATGTGGACAACGAATCCTTCTTACACAGGTATCACCGTTGACAAACTGCGACCAACACTAGTGGTCGCTGATCGTGGAGTGGCAGGCAGAACCGGAATACAATTTAACGGTGGAGTGATATACGGCCCACATACCGTTTGGTTGCAGGCAGGATCGTGTGGTGGGTTTGTCGCTGGATCTACCCTTGGAGGACTGTCTTCCAATGTACCCTTTATTCCGGGAGGAACAGGAGAGAGAATTCTAAGTGGACAATTCTTCAATCTGTCCCGTGAATTGGTATTGACAAAGGACATGACGGCTTTCATAGTGTTCCGTGCGGGAGTAACTGCAAACGGAGCAACTGCTGCCGGATACACTGCTTCAAGTTATGGCTTGGGGTTTGTGTCGTCCGGAAAGACATTCTTGGCAGGCGGCACAGCAGCAGATCACGCATTCTATCACCGTTCCTACTACGATGTGGACACGGACTCCTCCAAGCAAACAAACGCTTTCTACTTTATCAATTCCACCACATCAGAGATTTTTTATCCTTACGATACGGGCTTGGTTGGATTCAGAAACAACATTGGTAGTACGGCTTCGGATAGAATAGCCTATGATCCGTATACAAGCACATTGACGGGAATATCTCTGCAAAATATCTCGGTCGGAGAGTGGAAGCGTTCTACGGATTTCCGCATACAGTCGTACTATTCAGGAACAGAGTCAAAAAACCTGTCCATAACCACATCAAAGCGAATAGCAAGACCAACAAGCCCCGGCGGTTCAAACAGCCTGAATATCGCGGCATCGGAATCCGCTTACAATTCAGATGGCATTTCAATAGGTCGTTTTGGATCATATTGTCTTCCGGTTCTGGATTCGCCGTATGGAATAACCACTGCAAACTTCATCACATACGCTTTGGCAAATCCGTCGTATTCATTCCGTGGGGTGATTTATGAGGTCATAGTATATGATCGTGTCCTTTCGGAAACGGAAAGACAGATAGTGTATTGCTACCTGTCTAAAAAATACCGTTTGGATGAAGTTCTCCCGCAGACATTTACCTGCTCACATCCAAGCGCAGACATACTTGGATACTCATATTGGGATATTTCCAAACACCCAAACGCAGCAGGAAGCGCAAGCATCCTTTCCGGTGTTTCTTTTGGAAACATCACCATTCAACAATTCCTCAATCTTTATGGAATCATCTACAAATCAGCAGGAACCCGACTTGTTGACGGAACTGTTCTTACTGAGGATACATATACGGTACTTGGAGACTAAATAGATGCCTCTACTGCTGAAATCATCCATTAAAAGAACCTACGCAGAAAATCTGTTCGATGATATTGCACAGAATCGCGGTCAGTACTTTTTGTTTGTTGCTAAAAGCACTCCTTGGGAGGCTACTGCTGGGGCTAGTGCGGACATAATTCCCGTAACTCCCACAGACACCGTAGAAGACGAATACGGAGTCATGCACAGCATAATCGGATACAAAAAACTAGATCCGAGCAAGATAGTTTTTGCCCTTGAGCGTGTTCCTTGGGAAATCGGGGAATACGATGCATACGAAGACGACGAGGAATTGTTCAACGAAGACAATCCAAAGAATTTCTATGTGGTGACCAGCGCAAACAACATCTATAAGTGCTTGAAGAGGGGCAGCGGAAATTCCACCATTGAGCCTTCGCATACAAGCACCACAGAACTTGAATACAGCGATGGATACACATGGAAATATCTTGCCACCGTAAAAGAGTCGTTGCTTCCCTATGAATTGACTGATTACATTCCCATCAACTACTCTTTTGTCGAACAAGATGTTCTTGGGGTTGACAGTGAATCAACCGTACAGTTCAACGCACAAAAAGCAGCAGTAAACGGAAAGATAACACGAATTGATTTCGTTGACACAGGAATCACAAGTGGAGGTGCTTCTGCTGCGGTGTATCTGGGCAGCGAATACGGTTCAAGGTTTGCTGTGGGTGTCACCGGAAGCACAGCATCCACAGCATCTTTCGGAGTTGGCGATTACTACACCATAACAAGCAGCACAAACACCAATTCATTTAGTCTACCAGTCAGCGACATCAACAACTATCTTGGATATGTGTTGAGAATCGTTGCTGTTTCTGGAACAGGAACCAATCCATCCGATGTGAACAAGTACGGAATCATCCACGGAGTGACGGCGAGTTCAAACTCGTATACCTTCACCGTTCGCGGAGAACATGTTCCGTTTACTTTCTCGTATCCCGGAGGCAGCAGTCAGGTTTATTATGACATTATTCCGTATGTCAGAATTAGCGGTGATGGCGAGGGGGCATATGCATTTGCTTCAACCGGAGCAACAGGGGATTCTGATTGGAGAAGAATCAACGGAATTGAACTGATAGACGGAGGAAGTGATTACAGCCAAACTTTAGTACAGGTTGTAAGTGCTAAGTCTGACGGAACATCAGGAAATACTCAACACCCACAGTTCAAAGCAGTTCTTTCCCCCAAGGGTGGTCATGCTTCAAACATCCTGAAAGAGTTGAATGTCAAAGACATCATTATGATAGCCACCATAGACGAGAATGATGAAGAAATCATACAGACTGGTGGAAGTTACAGAAAGTTCGGAATAATCAGAAATCCCATCATAAATGACGGCAGTGAAATCGTTGCAGGCACACAAACACCGTATTACCGCGATCTGATCTTGCTTTATGTGGGAACGAGTTATTCCACTTTGAGTGGATTGCAGACCGCATATTTTGATGGATCGTCCACAAACTTCATAATAGGCAAAGAATCGTATGCGACATTCCCTGTGTCGGCAGCAACTTCTTATTTCACTACTTCCGTTGGAGAAAAGCGTGTACAGGTAAGAGTGAAAAATTCTGCTTCACAGCCTATCACTTGGTCTGATCGTCTTGACAATTACGATCTGTCTTTGTCTCCTGCTAAAAGCGGATTCTTGGTTGGAGAGAAAATAACTCAAAACATTCCTGCGGGAGTTTCGATTGGCGTATTGGGAGGAATTACATACGGGTTCGGAATAAGCGCAGAAGGGACAATAATAAGCGCAACTGATCGTGTGCTTAGTGTACGGGTGACAAAAAATGCATTTGTCCGAGGCACATCTAGCAATTTGATTGTTGCGGGGTACAACAGCGGCGTGACCGCTAATATTTCTGGAGTCAGCCTGTCTTATGGCGAATATGTCTATGTGAATCGCGGATTGTCTTTCGCCACCGAGGGCGGCAAGACTAGTGAATTCTTTAAAGTCATAAGTGCTAGCATTCCGTATTTCGAAGCAGCAGATGTGCCTTCCTACACGGGTCTTACGGTTCTCCAAATGAGTAAACCAACGGGGTTGGCTGATTTTACCGACACCACATGGCAAAACGGAGATTTCGTTCAGCAGGGTGTCAGTGGATCATATCTTTACGATTATGCCCGAGGAACTGTGTATAAGTGGACACGACAGGACACATCGAATGGTCTTTTGTATTTGACGGAGCCATTCGGATTGTTTAAAAATGTGTTCGACGCAAACGGTCAAACTGCTTCACGATTGAACGATGCAAGCGGGCAAATCAATCTTGGCTATCGTGTGGCGGGAGTTTCCGCTCCCGGAATAGACATTCATTCCGGAGAAATCATATACATAAACAGCATACAGCCTGTTCAGAGATTGCCCAACCAGAGTGAAGAGATTAGATTACGAGTAGGATTCTAAGAGGTAAAAATGGCTTACGACCCCAGCATTTTTAATATTTCGCCGTATTACGACGATTTTGACCCCGACAACAGGTTTTTGCGTGTGTTGTTCAAGCCGGGGTATGCTGTCCAAGCCCGTGAACTCACACAACTACAGACGACTCTACAGAATCAAATTTCAAAAATTGGAGATCATCTGTTCAAGGACGGCTCTAGAATTGTTGCCGCCCCTATAACAGTTCGTAATGCCAACTTCTTGGGATTGGAAACAGGTACAGGTACGCCATTTGCTGCTTTTGGTGCTGACGACTGGTCTACCCTTGTTGGCGGAACCATTTACTGGGGAGCAACTGCCAGTGCTAACATTGCTCATGTGCTGCCGCCCGAAACAGATGACAAGGTTTTCGTGGTGGTTGATTATGTCACCGGATATGGAACACAACTGCCCGCAGCAGGTGTCACGGTAGGAATAACCGCAGCAGACGGTTCTGCGTATTCGCCTTTTGTAGAGTCGGGATCCTTGTATAATGGCATATGCAAACTGGTCACGGTTGGTGATGGAATCTTCTATGTTGATGGTTCTTTTGTCGTAAATCAAGAACAGTCGTTCTCTCCGTATTCTGTCAGCGGCGGTGTTCGTAATCTGAGCGGAACCTCGGGTGGTATAACCTTTGATGCTATTGACAAAAAGGTTGGTTTCAGAATTGTAAGAGATACTGTTACTTCATCCGAAGACGAAACACTGCTAGATCCCTCTTTTGGTTCTCCTAATTACAATGCTCCGGGAGCGGATCGTTATGTAATTAATCTTGAATTGGATCAAGTTGAAGCAACCGAAACTCCGGATGACTTTATAGAACTTGTTCGTTTTGAAGACGGAAAGATAACCAAAAAAGTTGATAAGGTTGTTTACGGAGACATAGCAGAAACATTTGCCCGCAGGACTTACGATGAGTCTGGTTCTTATGTGGTCAATCCATTTGAAATCAGTGTGCGGGAATCATCCAATCCCGAAAACTTGGATGTTGTGATTGGGCCAGGAAAGGCTTATGTTTTCGGCGTGGAGGTGGAAACCAAGTATCCCACCATTCTTACTATACCGAAGGCTCGTAGAACAACTCCAGAGGGATCTCAGTTCTCTTTCAATGTCGGAAATGTCATCGGTGTGTGTCTAGACAGATCAGCATCGGGAGCCAACTCACTACAGACCGGGTTCACTGCTTGGAACTTTTTGTCACAGATGAACGGTGGAGGAGCAGTTGTCCGATTCAGGAACAGCAGCAACACCGTGATCGGTGAAGCAAAGGTTCACGGATTTATTCCTGTTAGTGGATTCACTGCATGGGCAGGATTCACGAATAATGCTGCCACTCTCGGGGCTTATGTGACAGCAGGCTCACAGTACAATCTGTATTTCTACGGTTCTTCTGCCGGAACTGTTGTTTCTAGTGCTGCAAATGCTATTGTGACTGGATTCAGCGGAAGTGTTGGCGGAATAACATATGCAGTTCTGTATCCACGGGCGGGAACTAGTTTTGGTGTGATTGGAGGTAGTGCATCAAGCGATTCGTGCTTGGTTTACGAGATTAGTCCCACCCAAGGAATAAGCGCATTCCGAGATGTAACTTTCTACGGAAAGACAACTACCAAGTCATCCACTTTCTGGTCAGTAGCACCCGTGTGGTTTGGGCAGACCGGGGCTACATTCTCAATCAACACGAATGATCTTGATCTTCCGTCCGTTCCAGCAAACATCAGTCTTTTCTGGTCGGACTCCATAACAACCACTCCCACTCAAGATAATGCTCTGTTAAGTAAATATCAAATCATCGCTGGTGGAATCACTGGTGGAATGGTGATTTCTCCAGCAGATCGTGATGCTGGCGCAATATCAACAGCAACGATTTACAAAAATGGAACCGATCTTCGGATATCGGTGCGAGGATTCCATCCCGGTTTCACGCTTCCGGTGAAAATGATAGTTCCTTTCAAGTATACGATTGGAACATCTGATTTGTTGAACAGCACGACTGTGGCTGCTTGTTGCAGAACAAAAACCGTTACGAACTACAATCAGACGGCAACAACCACCCCAAGATTGGTGGCAATAAATGGTCGTCTTGGATTTACTCTTCCACATTGGGATGTATATTCTGTTTCTGGAATTTGGAGAAACGGAACAAGCATACTTTCGGATTTTGAACTAGATGATGGGCAGCGTGAAGGATTCTATGACTACTCGGCTTTCGTTGTCAAGAAATCCAAGGAAGGATCTGGTATTCCGGGCGGCGGATCTTTCACTTATACGCTAAATCAACAACCCACTGGAATAACCTACTCTTACAAATATTACCTGCACGGTGGACTTGCTTTTGGGCCATTCCTTGGTCAGCACTCTTATGTGGGAGTCACATACGGAGAAATTCCTCTGTTCACGAATCCGAGAACAGGAAGAACCGTTTCTTTGGCGAATTGTATTGATTTCCGGCACACTGGAGTGACCAATGATGCTGTGATTGCAAAGCCATACGGAATATATGAAGGTTTTGCCGATAACAGCACCGGAGCAACATGGGAAAACTGGCTACCAAGAATTGATCGCGTGAGTCTGAAGATAAATCCGTCCGATTTGTCCACTTCATTCACGATTGACTCTGGAGATGTCGGTGATCTTTCTCCACAGTCTCCTCCAGAGACAGAGAACTCCATGACTCTTGCAACTCTGGTGATTCCTGCATACACCCACAGTGCGTCTGATGTGGTTGTAAACAAGAACGATGTTCGTCGCTACACCATGACGGACATTCATAATGTGGAAAAGAGAATTGACGATGTGGAGACTTTCACCAAACTTTCTGTTTCAGAAGGTGAAATAGATGTGGTTTCCATAAAGACAAACATAGACTCTTATGCAACCGTTGGTGGTCTTACCGGAGCCGCTTCTTCGGTGTATGTGGTAAGCACCGAGCCAGTAAAAACTTCCATATTCACTGATGATTTCTACGGTCATGCTAGTTCTGATGTCTCGGACTTCAACCACAGATGCTCTATTGACTACGAATACGGCGAACTGCGCTCAATGTTTACCCATATGCAGTTCCCAAGTCCGGGAACCACAAGCGCGGTGGTCACCAACGCCACGGTTTCCGCTGATGGGCTGATTACATTTGATTACACCACAACTCCTCTAATCAGCAGCACCGGATACAATCGCAGCGTAAAGATCAATCCAACGGGAACAGTTAACTGGCTTGGATTCATTGAAGTCTCCAAGCAGTCAGCAAGTTTCCAATCATTCAACCAAAAGAACTACGAAACGCAGTTTGATGTTTCCGTTCGTCCGGTTGTGTACTCAAACAACATGCTTGAGAACGACAACTGGATCGGATCAAACGCAAACGACAGTCGTGGATTCGGCACACAGTGGAATGACTGGGAGTATCTGTGGACAGGAACTCAGATTCGAACCGATCAGAAGGATGATATACAAAAAAGAATCCTTGAAGCACCAAGGGTCAACTCAACCTCTTCAATACCGACCGTAAATTCCGGAAACGAAAGAATCTCGGTTAGTAGAAGTGCGCCATCCGTGGATCAAAAAATCGGAAACATGCTGTCTGCAAGCCGATTGGTTGGTAGAAGCAAATACAAGACACAGGACAATCGAATTGTTGATCGTACTGTGGTTCCTTATATTTCTGCTTCCTCTACCATTGGGGTGACCGCATACGGGATGCGACCCAACTCAAGCGGATTGGGTCTGTATATTGACGGAGTGCTGGTCAAGAGTGGACTGACCGCAAACGCCAACGGAACGGTTGGTGCAACATTTGCGTTCTCGTTGGGCGGAAATCTGTCCGGTGAAAAGTCCATTCGCATAACCGACAACGCAACGGTTCAAAATGCCACCCAAGCAGCAGATAAGATATTCTATTGCAAGGGAACGGTGGATCAGCGGATTGATGGCGTTTACTCTACCAGAAATCCGGAATACCGCCGACAGACAGTCACAAGCGAAGGAATCATAAAGGATCCTTTCCGCAGAGAGGTTTCATACGACAACATTCAGGACACGATACTGAACAACAGTTGGATTGATCCTCTATGTCAGACATTCATCGTGGACAAAAAGCAGTATCCCGAAGGATTGTTTGTTTCGGGCGTGAAACTGTACTTCTCCACAAAGGACAGCACCTTGCCTGTAACGGTTCAGTTGCGTCCAACGGTGAACGGATATCCATCTCCGTCTGTTTCGTTCCCGTTCTCTACGGTAACGCTGATGCCATCCCAAGTAAACACCGGAACTTCTGGTACGAATGAAGATCCGGTTGCCACGAATTTTGCATTCAGCAGCCCTGTTTATCTTGAACCGGGTGAGTACGCTATTGCTGTCATAACAAACAGCAAGAACTACGAATTGTATGCAAACGATTCGGGAATCAATCTCATCAATACCGGAAGAAGCAACAGTCCTTTCGTGGGAACGCTTTTCCAACCACAGACGGTGGGAGCAGCAGTACAGAATCTATCTACGGACATTGCCTTTGGAGTTGATGTGTGTTCGTTTACTGCTCTTTCAAGCGGATCAGCAAATTACACAGGGCTGTCTCTGCCGCTGACGGATTGTCAGGTGTTCAAGATCAGTGTCCCGGTTATTGCTCCTGCCGGATGCGGTTATTCGATCCGTGTCGATACTTCAGGAACGCCGTTGACCGTGTACAACGATCAGAACACATACCCCACTTCTGTTTACACAAGCGGGAAAAATCTAGGGTTCTCGCTCACAAAACCGTCAAAGACTTACATTTCTCCTGTAATTGACGCTGGACTCTTCTACGGGGTCGGAGCGAAGATGATCGTTACTTCCACAACCAATCCCAATACGGCTACTACCACCCCGAGTTCTTCGTATGTCTCAAAGGCAGTCAGCCTTCCGGATGATCTGGTTTCTAATGGAGTTTATGTGACCGGAGAGGTTTGCTGCCCATACGGATCCGAAGTCCGTGCGTTTGTTAGGTGGTCTGATCGCGGGGAATCCGATCTGTTCGGAAAGCAGTGGACAGAGATGCGCGCAGTTTCCGGACTTGGAAGCCCGCGATTCCCGTTTGCTGCGTCTTCCAACCTGTCCAAGAGCGAATACGATTTCCGTCCCACTCATTGGGCATGGTTCGGTTCTCCTTCAACTCCCAC
>Ga0181343_1000104_pt1 | contig 38697 bp, 60 predicted proteins | sample Su13VDMLBSD_FD_130110 | JGI IMG/M metagenome (GOLD analysis project Ga0181343, IMG submission 130110) | Freshwater viral communities from Lake Michigan, USA - Su13.VD.MLB.S.D | ecosystem: Environmental > Aquatic > Freshwater > Lake | place: USA: Michigan | collected 2013-07-15
AAACCATGAGCAATCTCATGATTCATGACACCACTTTTTAATTTATCTACACCGATAAGATACCAAGAGTGTTGTTCACCGTGGTTTTGTATTCTTGACTCTCTCTCACAATACTCAATTATCTCATTCATCGTGTAGTCGTACTGTGAGGTAGGGGAACCAAAAGTACTCCTTGCCTCAAGTAAAACTTTAGAAGGTATGTTGTACCCCGTCCAATCACTTTGATAAGTAAAGTGTGATTTTTTATTCTGTGTGGTATAAAGTTTCATATACTCCTCGATGGTAAAAAACTTACCCCTTATTTGTGGATAAGGTGATTCGTAAAATTCTTGGTACCTACAAAATAATGAAGACCTATCATATTGATTTTTTATTATAGTTGCAAATATGAAAGGTTTGATTTCTCTTACTTCACCCTCAATCAATGAATTTGATATACGCATTTATTTTGTTTTTATAAAAATAAGAACATTTTTAGAAAATACTCTTTTTCAATAAAAATGTTGTTCTGTATGTTGTTTGTTATCGTCCCAAGTGTAGTCATCATCTACGTTTGGGGTCTCTTGAATGATGTGTTCATTACTAATTGTGTCATCATTGGTAATGACTTGATTATTAACCTCTTTTGGACTTTTCATGAAAATAAATATTAAGGGCCAACAAAATATTTTGACTTCCAAAATTGGTACCATTTTCTTTTTTGAACTGGCTTACAATTTGAAAAAGGGTTATCACCAAAATTAACTCTTCCTTGATATCGGGCAGATAAAACATTGAAGAATATTTCATGGTATTCTTTTGGGATTGTATTGAAATCCGCGGTGATGTTAACCTTTAGTTGGATGGGTCCATCATTATGTTGGACAACCAAATAATCATTCAAGGTGATTATCGTGGACTTTCTAATGTTAATCCAATCTCCACTAAAACCAATGTCTTGGTTATTTTCATTTGAGGGGTCTACGACTACCATATTTTTTAATTTTTATTTAGAAAATTTCTTCAGCAATTCCCAATATCTCTGCGACGAAAAACAAAATAGCTGCGGTCTCTAAATTTGTAAAAAATAAAAAATAACAGGCGACTATTCTTAGTCCTGATTTTGCTAAACTTATGTTAAAATGTGAATTAGATTTAGATTCTTTCGGTTCCATGGTTAATAAATTTTACTGACCAAATATATAAAAAAATTTCGGATTTCCAAAAAAATAAAAATTTATTTTGTAATATATTCATATTTTTCTTTAACCCACGTTGTACTTGAATGTTTTAACATTCTCTTAGTCAACTCAGAGATTGCAGAATTGAAATGGGGTTCAACCGGACTATTGGCTTTACCATATGACATGATTAGGGAACCCTTTTTATATTCCAAGTTGATGTTTGTTCGATTATGTTTCATGGACAAATAGATGTACACAACTCCTTTGTTAAATTGTTTTGATAAACAATTCTTCATTGCGTAACCTTCTTTGATGAAGTCCTCTTCACTTTTCAAGACCCTTACCTTAAAAATTTTATCGTCAATCACAATGTCCGACTCAATATCATTTAAAAAGTTTTCACTATATGAATACCTTACTTTATATCCCTTTTTAAAGTGATTTTTTATATTTTCTAAATCATTTAAAAGTAATTCTAATGAAATTAAATCCCTGACATTAAATCTAGTAACAATACTTTTAGAATCTAAAAATTCTCTTAGTGTTAGTACTTTATTTATTGTCTCAAGTAAATCATATTGTTGAATTTGATTAATTGATGCCTCACCCCAATTTTTAATCACATTAACCAAACAAGCTCTTTCCTTTTCATTATTCAATGAGTGATATTTTTTGAACAGAATCCTATTAGATGTTAATTCAACCCAATTAATCTGTCTTAAATAATCAACATACCCCTCACCAAATAATTTACATAAGTAACTGAGTGTTTTTATGTCGACATTTCGATTTTGATACTCATTTAAACTTGCTATTAGGTATTTTGATTTAATACCATAAGAATCCAAAACCGCTGGTAAAAATTTGTTCTCATTTGTTTTTAACCATTTTGATTTTGGATAATCCTTAAGAATTGAAATGTATATTGCGTCGTGATGTTTTATATTTTTTTTGTGGAGATGAAAATCAACCAATAAATCATATAACGAGTTTATTGAAAAGTTTTTTTGGTAATTTTTTTCTACCGGTTGATTTATTTCTGGTTTAATTTTTGAAACTATGATATTCGTGATTTCCTCAATCATTAAATCATATTTCTTACCCCAAAACCCCCTTCTCTTTTCACCTTTATAGAAACCATTTTCTATTAGATACAAAACCGACTCAAAATTATTTTTCTTAATACTATTCCTACCTCGAGCTCTTTCGGTTGGTGATTGGTTGGAGAGTTGATAATATGTGTTTACATCACCATTTTTTAGATTTATTGTGAAACCGTGATGTACTGTTAAAATATTTTTGGTTCCGTAACGAAGATAGTCAAATGAAAAATCGGCAATATAATGTAATAAATTATCGAATTGATAAAGTTGGATTTCACAAATTGAAGTTGTGTTATTAACTTTTGATTTCTTGTTTTGATAATGTCTGAATAACAAATCCATGTATAAAATATACATGGACTAAATTTTATTTTGTAGTATTAAAAACGACCTTCTACAATACCATCCAACAATTGGTCAAACATGTCGGGTTCTTCTCTTTCAGGAACTTCTTTACCATTAATTTTAATCTTAACCCTTTTAACGTCAATGTGATTTAAAAGTCGTTGCGTTGCAAATTTCTTTATTCTTTTTTTCAATATTTCTAAAGAATCGATAAAATAGGTTGGGGGTAATTTGTTACAAAAGTATCTTTCTTGAATACACTCTCCTGATTTTTTATTGAATTCGCAAGTAACTCTATCGGTGTTTTCACCTGACCTCAGTGAAACAATCATGGATGATTCTTTATTTGCATAACTGGCAACACAATGATGCATGAAAGTCCCCTCTTCTGAATACTCTTCCTCTCTTTTCAAAATTATTGGGTTGAATGTATGTTCGATATTTTCAAAAGACGTTTTAATTTGTTCTTGGACCAACCTAACCATTCTGTTGTCATATTGGTATTCAATAGACCACCCTTTCTTAATTAAAGAACACATCTTTGTTAATTCCATATGTTCCGTATGAAAGTCAGGGTAATTTGATGCTCTCATTTTCATATTAGGGTCGTAATCCCTAATCTTTTCAATCATATCGAAATGGTCTTTAAATAAAGAATATAAACCTCTAACTGTCGTGGAATGTGTATCTTGTGATTTTGGATTTATTAATGAATTAACAATTTTAATAAGGTTTTCCTTATCTGTTTTATCAATATTCAGATGTCTTATACTGTTACCAACACCCCTCATCCCTAAAGGTACCGATGGAATCCCTGAGCCGGTCTCATGTGTAAAAAATTTAATACATTCAGGTTTCAATGAACCAAGATATTTTGGGTATTCTTTCCCGAGTAATCCACAAAAACATGATAGTTCTTGTAAATTTAATTTCGGGTTATCGTGAAAAAGTTTTTTAACCAATTTCGAATTTATTCCAAAACTATCTAAAATTGATTGAACTAATTTTCTCTCATTTTTCTTGAGGAATTTTTCAGTTGGGTAATATGATTTAATTAACGGTGTGAAATTATTTGGTACCTTAATTTTCTTTTTCTCAACAAAAAATTCTATGAATTTAGTTATGAACGCATGTTTATCAAATAAATTTCCGCATTGAGTGGGTAAGTCTTCAATATACTTCTTAATTACACTTATAAATTCGTGGTCGTCAAATACTTTTACATATTCATCCGCAACTTTTAAATCTTTATTTATACCACTTTTCACATTAAAAATGTGATTTGAACTTAAAAGTATCTCTAAAGTGGAAAATGAATTCTTTCTGAAGGACTTTCTTTTGGTACTCCCAAATGACATGTCACCAATTGTAAAATCACCCTTAACTAAATCAATAGTCAACGTATGAACTAATGATGACTTCCTAAAGTATTTCCAATTGAACTCTCTTCTTCTGGCATTTACATATAATCTTATGTGGAGTTTATTCTCTTTAATTTGAATTGTTCTTTCTGTTGTTACAATTCGTATTGACGCTAAAGGATTCCCATAATGTCTTTTAAGATGTCTTTCGTTTGATGTGTAACAAGGTTCCTTTGTTAATTTTTGGAATGGTACATATTCCTTTTGAGTATTATTATAAAAGTATTTTGTTCTTTTACCCGTTTTTGGGAAAGGTTCTAATTTGATATCAACGTAAGAGGGGGTCTTTTTACGAATTACCTGAGAGGTTTGAAGCTCATTAAGAATCATATCAATCGAAGGTTCAATTGATTCAAACGGCAAATCAAAATCATCGTCTAAAAAGTCTTTTACAACTGTTTTCCTTTCATTAGCTCTCTCATCCTCAATAACACAGTTGTCCCTTATAAGGTCAATTACAGAATATGTAAATCTTTGTTTGATTAGTTCCATTGTGACGTTTTTACAAATATATTACTTTTTTTGTGATATCCATATTTATCTTTATAAAATTATTAACATGGCAGCAGGAAAAAGTTCAAAAGGTAAATCGTCTAATGCTTCAGTAAAAGTAAACTTCGGTAAAAGACGTATCGGTAAAGCTAAAAAATCTTTTAACAAACACGATAAAAGAGAAAAGAATTACAGAGGACAGGGTCGTTAATACAAATTTTGAAAAAATTGTATTAAGGTATACGAAAGTTTATATCCTGTAAATGCACCTAACGCCGAGGGTATTGGAAAGACTATTAATTTGCCTAAATCTGTAACGTATTTTGGTCGATTTACAATTCGACCCATGTAATAATAGTAGATAATATAACCCAAAAGAACAGCAATGTCTGTTCTTGTTGCAATAAAAACAACCAAGGTTGCACCAATGAATCCGAAAGTAAAGTTATCTCTAATTCCTTCCCAAATTTCATAAGTTGTCGCATTCTTATATTCTTTTACAATTTTCTTGAGTTTCACTTATTCTAAATTTAAATCAATACGTGTTTTTTCTCCACTTGGATGTGAGTAAATTCCATGAGTTGGTTTCAACATGTAATTCATATTAGTTAGTTTTCTAACATAACGTGGTCCCATTCCTGGTTTTAAATATGCAATAGTTAAGTGAGGATGGTAATCAGGAAAATTATTGGTGTGTGGGAATTTTCTAAGTTCACCATTGGCATCATGTAAATTTGGTCCATTCACATCAAACTTTAAAACATCGTACATTTCATTTTGAAACAATGATGGGTTATGTACTCGACACGTGTTAAATGTGAACCCGTTTAATGCGTTCTTTACATCATCTACTGTTACGTCGTCGTGGGTACCGAACAATAAAGTTGTGTGTGGTTCATTCTCTAAACCATATGAATCATCATACTCGTTAATATAGAGATGATTGGGGTCGATTAATTTATGGATGTGATTAATTTCAGGGAAATTAAAATATAACATAGTACAACCAAACTCGTACTTTCTATTTTGTGATTCTTTTAATAACGACATAAACTTCATAAAATTATTTATCAGAATTTATGTTACCTTGAATCGACCATGTGAAATCTAATTTGACATCATTTTTAAATAACGATGTATCCATCATATCGATATACTGGTTTGTTGAATATCCATTTTTACCTGTCATGGTTGATAACGCGTGACAGGACATACAATTGGTTTGCATACCATACACAAAATCAGGTCTAAATTTATTAGGTAAACTGAAGACTTTTGGTCCGAACCCACCCTCAAGGTATGGATTGAAAGCTAAAATAGGTCTAGCATTGTCATCAGACCCACCTGTTACAGGTTGATTTGGCCAAACCATAGCATATGCCGTACTAACAGCGTAATGTGATGCCGCACCTTTAAGTTCTTTAGGTCTCAAACCCGCTTCAAATTTAGAACTTGGTGAAGGTGGATTCGACGGGTCAGGACACCAAAAATAAGTTTGCCATGTCCAATTCTTAAATTCTTTTGTTGTCACATGCATTGCAACCAATAATACATAATCACCCTCGATAAATTGCCTACTTGGTGTAGTTCCAACGTCCTGATGACTATTAAGATAATCGGCACCCACTCTATCAATTTTATAGTTAATGAAATCATTTACGTTACATGTTGCTGCTTTGATTTGTTCTTGTGTTGGGTTAGATGTGGTAACAGGAACTAATTTTTTATTTGGTTCTTGGTTGTTGTTAACATCAGCATATACCCACTGTTGCCATTCTGTGTATTTGAAAGCTTTGGCAGGATTTGGTGAGACCCAAACAGGTACTCTAATTAAACCATTTTTACTTGGTACACCAGCATAATATGTTGGTTTAGTTGTGATTGATGTGTTAGGGAATTCAGGTACCGCACCAATACCATTTTTAACTGTATATCCATTTAACACAGATTGATTAAACAATCTATTAGATGTTGCAAAGTGCGCCGCGGATGGGTCATAAGATACCGTCTCTAATACTGTAAAATTCGTATCAACTTTCTGTCCTGCAAATAGTCTACCGTGAACAAATTGTTTTGGTATACTTAATTGTGTTCTATTTGTTTTCTCAACATCACTTGATACTTGACCTTGAGCAGACATCGCGGCCAATTCTTGAACACCCATCCAAGTTTCAAAAACCAATAGGGGTTGTCCATTATATTTTTGTTTTGTTGGTTCTGTTAAACCAGCCCAAATACCCCAAGCGTGACTTACGATACTTGTTGTATCTTGATTTTCTAACCAAGTATAAATTTTGTTAGAATCTTCTGGGAAGTTAAAATCTTTAATACCCAAATGTGTTGGAAACTCCGCGGGTTTAATTGTGTTACTTGTATCAGAACAAGAATAAATTAGGGTAAATAATCCTAAAATTACTAATAGTGTTTTTGTTAATTTCATTTTTGGTTGTTTTTATTTTCTTTTATTATAAACTTATTTATTTCGTGAAGAACTTCGGTAGAATCAAATCTTGGTGAGTAGACCACATCCCATATACTTCTATATTTTTCACCAGGATATAATCTACACTGTGCCCATTTTTTTCCATTCTCAAAATCAATCACGGACCACAATAACGGTTTTGTTAGAGTAGGTGAATTCAATTTTCTAATATTAATCAGTAATAACTTAAATAAATTTTTTAATTTTTTAAATAACTTCATATATTTTTAGGTGTATATCCAATTACGAATTGGTAATTAAACCAACCGATTATTAATTCATAGTCTCCATTTAACCATTTATTGTGTGTGACCTTAATGTAAGGTAAAATATATGTTTGGTACATGACTTTGTCAATACTAATTTTCATCATATCTTAATTACTTAGTGGTGCTTTTATTGATGGGTGTGATTCCTAACTCTTTAAGTTGTTTTTTTGATAAAGGTTTAATTGGTTTAGATTCTACAAACTTTTGATATGTTCTTTTAATAGGGTCTTTCTTAAAAAAATAACCTGTTACATCTACATAACGAAGTAGTTCTTTATCACCTTCAATTGTAGTTGTTCCATTTGATGCTTTAAGCATAACAATTTTGTATCCGAATTTATTGGATAACCATTTGATAAATTTTACGTGTAGTCTTTTCATAATTTTATATTTTTTAATTTGATAAAGGTGCTTTAATTGTTGGGTGTGATTGGTATCCTTCCACCGAAAAATCCTCTGTATTTAAATGTCCGAACAACGATGTTGACTCAGATAATGATTTGTAAAATTCATCAGTTTTACCGTGAACTAATTTAGGTAACTGAAAAGGTTGTCTTGTACGATTTGGTATTTTATAAATTTCATAGTATTCGGACATACCTCCACCAAATGGTGCCAAGTCATTTAATGCATCTCTGTATCCTTTTGGACCCATCGCATTCTTTAACATTTCTTCTCTTTCTTCAAAAGTATATCTACGACCTATTTGTTCTTTTGCCTGTTCAATATGATTTGAATACAGGTGAACATCACCCAAGTTGCCAATCAATTCATCAGGAACCATGTTAACTACCTTAGCAATGATTTCTAATAATAAACCATAAGAAGCAATGTTAAACGGTAAACCTAAGAATGTATCCACTGAACGTTGATTCCACATTAATGAGATTGCTCGTTTAGGTATAGGGTACATTTTATTAATCTCATCGTGGTCAACCTTTGCTGGTATTCCAAAATCCAATGGGTCAAATACATCATAAGTTTTTGCTGCCAAGTCTAATCTTTCTTCAAGACTTAACTCTCTTGTATAAACTTGAAATCCATAATGACAAGGTGGTAAAACCATTTGGTCTAATTCACCTACATTCCAAGCGTTGACCATCAATCGTCTTGAGTCAGGATTTGTTTTAAGGTCGTTGATTAGATTGGTAATTTGGTCAACTCCGCCATATAACACGCTTTCACCTTGACCAAACTCCACCTCACTTCCCCAATCTCTCCACTGTGAACCATAAATTGGTCCTAATTCACCCCACCTATTAGCAAACTCATCATCTGTTTTGATTTTGTTGATAAACTCTTCTTGAGTTAGGGTATCGTTTAATATTTTAATAGTATCATCTCCTTCAATGTTTATTCTACCTTTATCTGTTATAAGAACATTTCTATTAACATTATGTTGAGCAATGATTTCAGCAGAGACTCCATTTGATAATACAATAGTACAACCTATTAATTTATCTTTATGGTTTTTCAAATAGTTCTTATAAGCATCACCATCCCAAATATGACAGCCATTGTCAACAAGAAACTTAATGTTTGTATCACCACGTAAAAACCATAACAACTCGGTCACCATAGTTTTCCAAGCCATCTTCTTGGTTGTAAGTAAAGGGAAACCTTCACTCATTTTATGACGGATTTGCCTACCGAATACTGAAATAGTACCAGTACCTGTTCTGTCTTTTTTCTCCACACCATTGTCTATGATGTCCTGAAGAAGTTTCTGATATTGTTTATCTATGTTATTCATTATTCAAATGTTTGAATTTTAGCATCCACTTCTTTTAATTCCGACCATGTTCCAAGATATGTTATTGCTCTAACCTTTCGATTATCAATCCATACATATTCTTGCCCATCTTTTATTCTTGGTTTATCCATAACCAAACCATGGTATTTGAATCCTTTGTCTTTTAACCATGTTTCTGTCACTTCTCTATCTTTACTTTCTCTTGCGGTAAAGAAGGTAATGATATGACCTTCATCATACCATTTATTGATTATATCCAATGCTTTTGGGAAATGATTTGCATTTGGGTACAAATGTGATTCTTCGTTCTTTATATCATCACAAACTGTACCGTCAATATCAATTAAAAATACTTTTTTGGTTGGTACTGGTGTTGTCATTAAATCGGCAACAGTATCATGTACGATTTCGTTTCCTGAAACATAACAACTAGTTTTTAAAATATAACTAACTGTGTCTCCTGATTTAAAATTGTAATTACCACTGTTAATTTTTTCGGTGGACATAGTTGAAACTTTATAATGATTGGTACCGTCATCACTTGTGATAAACCATCCCTCAACACTGTTTATAAGTTCACTTGATTTTTCTTGATATGTTAATTTTCCTTCCATTAATCTAATTCTTCAATTCCATCCATTAGGGTTATATCCCAATCTGAAAAGTCATCACCCATTTCTAAACCGATTCTTAAATTTTCCATATAAACTTTTTCCCAATCCTCGAAAGAAAGTACAATCTCGGGATTGGTTTTTAAATATTGTTTATACTGTCTTTCAAGAGTGACTTTCATATGTTCTTAACCATTTATTTTCCGAATTTAATGTAAAGCCACCTAAAAAACAATCTTGTTTATTCCATTCATTTGGTGAAAGTAGACTTAATGTCTTAACTCCCTTAAAGTTGTATAGGTAATATGTTTTACCAACGATTGGTTCAAAGGGTATTTTAGATTCCCATACCATCAATGAGTCATTAAATTCTTTACTTAATTTTTCCGCCCTTATTATTAATTCTTCTCTTTCTCTTTCAAAAACTGACATCATTTTTTTAGATGCCTCGGTTCTTATTAAAGAAACATTTGGAAGTTGGAAAGCTGGTGCTCCAATGTTTGTTGGGTATTCTTTTATATTTGAATTATAACCGTTTTCTTCATCCCAAACAACCAAATCCGGTTTCTTTTTCTCATTCATTATTCAGTAGGTTGGGTATCAATTAATTTTTGTATTCGACTTCTACCTTTTTCACCGATTGGAACGGGGTTACCTTCTTCATCTATACGAACAAATCTGATGTTTGTTTTTAAAATAACAACCTGATTACCTGTGTATACATTATGTGCTCTCGCTTCCATGTACAAAGTAACCGAGGTGTTACCTAATTTACTCGGTAATCCGTAAATTTTTATTAATTGACCTTCCTTAGCTGGTTTTTCAAAATAACATTTATCAATTGAAACAGTAACTAATCTTGGTGAATCACACAACTGCATCGAATATCCCGCAGCCGCAGCATCAATCCAAGCAAGTAACTTCCCACCGAATAAATTTCCGTGAAATCCTAAGTCAGATTTTTTTATTGGGTGGGAATTTAGAAACTCCATTATTCAAATATTATTTCTTCTCTTGTAATGTATTCTTTTAATGCGTTTTCAGCTTCAATTTTCGTGTTATAGTAACCAATAACTTGGTCAAATTCTGTTGGGTCAGAAACACCGAATTGACCATTCAATGTTTCAAATACAAATGTGTCTAAAATTTGTTGGTTTATCATTTTAATCGTTTTTAACTTGGTTTTTATTTTCGGTTTCAGTTTTTTTCGACTCTTCTAATTTTTTAAAAAGATTAATCAACGTTGATTCTTCTCTTTTTAGTCTTTGATTACGAGCTTGAACTTTTTTTCTATGTTCCTTATCTTTTTTTCCCATAAATTTTAATTTTTATTCTTCGTCTTTTCTATAATTTTCCAATAGTTCGTCATTTGAAAGTGCTCCGTATTTTGATGCGATACTTTCAACATCAACTTCGACGTTCATCATGTGAATTGTATTATTTAATTCTTCTGCCAATCTTAAAGTATCTGAAATAACTTTTACAATTCTATATGGGTCAGCGTGAGATGCTGGTCTCCTATCCTCAAGATATCCCACCCAAGTATCTGCAACCGATTTAGGGACCCTAATCGACGCTCCTCTATCTGAGAATCCCCAACTAAATGTGTCAATTGACTGTGTTTCGAATTTACCTGTTAATCGTAAATGATTATCGGAACCATAATTTTCAATATGTTCTTTGGTTCTTGATTCAAACGCCCTAAAAATTGCATTGAAGTATTCTTCTCCACCCGTAGTTCTCATTTTTTCATTTGAGAAGTTGGTATGCATTCCTGAACCGTTCCATTCACCGTGTTGAATTGGTTTAGGGTGTAACTCAATTTGATAACCGTACTTTTCAGCAATTAGAAACAAGAAGTATCGTGACATCCACAAATCATCTGATGCTTTAAGTTTACCCTTTTCAAAAATTTGGTATTCCCATTGTCCCATGGCAACTTCCGCATTCGTTCCCTCGATGTTTATGTTATATTTCAAACACATATTCAAATGGTCTGTACTTACTTCTCTACCATACATTTGACCACCGACACCACAATAATACTTACCTTGTGGGTCAATCATTGTTCCTGAATCAAACCCCAATATATTTTTGTTATGTCCTGAACGTATAAAGTATTCTTGTTCGAGTCCTACCCAAAAATTTGTATCCTCTACACCAACTTTCGCTCGAGTATTTGACTCGTGAATTTGATTGTTACCATCTAAAACTTCGCACAACACATATATTGTATCGCCGTAATTTCCTGTTGCATAAAATCTAACAGGTTTCAAATAACAATCTGAGAAATTACCTTCAGCTTGTTTTGTTGAACTACCGTCAAAACCCCAATTAGGAAAGTCGGAAATATTTAATTCACTTACTGATTTGTTTAAATCAATTATTTTAATTTTACTTCTAAGATTTGGCTCCGGTGTATACCCATCTAACCAAACATACTCTACTATTCTTTTCATTTTTTATAATATATATTTTTTTGTGCTTGAACACCAATCATGAAAATTAAAAACCTTAAACTAAAACCAATAGATGGTGAGGTAACACCGGTTTCAAAAAATTCATATTTGTTATAAGAAAAAATTGGTGTCGGTAATAAAAACCAATGGTGTTTTTTCTTTATTATAAAGAAATCAATAAAATATTTTTTTTCTTTTTGATTACCCATTTTTCTTCTTTTTTAAATAGTCCAAAACGATGTTGAACGAACCCAACGAAATTATACCAAAACCAAAATACTTTTCAAGGTCGGGGTTAGTTGTGTTCATACCGTATCTCTCAATTAGGATTCCCGTTAGAATCATCATCACGTAGATTATTGTCCGTATATTCATATGTTTTTAAATGTTGTATCGATTTATACAAAGAATGTGTTTCCATCAAATTGAAAACACCTGAATTTAACGCATGTTCTAACCCAATTTCAATAATTTGAATTGACATTTTTAGATTTAAATTATCTAAAACTAATTCCAATTCTTCCGTACTATCAAAATTCAATTGATTATTAAACAGTGCTTTCATGGTAATAAAATATAATAAAGAAATACGATAAAGTCAAATATTTATAGAAATATGTCAGTGATTATAAACAATAATAGATTTCCCGCCGAGTATTTATCGGGCCCTGAAGAAATAAGTAAAGGTATGATGGGAAGAGATAAATTAGACGGTTGTATGGTCTTTAATATGGGTAATATTGGTCACCATTCTTTTTGGATGAAAAACTGTCTAATTCCCTTGGATATTGTTTTTGTTTTAAAGAATAAAATAAGTAGGATACACCGAAATTGTGAACCTGCGGGGCAGAATGAGTTAAACCCAAAAAGATACACGGGTATTGCTGACCATGTAATAGAATTTCCGGCAGGTGTGACCTCGAACTTTAAAGAAGGTGACCGAGTTAATATGTACTTAGGTACACCACTTAACCCTATGGTTTAATTTTCTTCTTCAAACAATAATAATTGTTTCTTTTGATTATCGTAATCGATTAATCTTTGTTGAGATATCTTAGCGTAGTTCTCAGATAATTCAAACCCAATATAGTTTCTATCTAATTTCTTGGCCGCTAGTGCGGTTGTACCACTACCCGAAAAACAATCAACAACTAAATCATTTTTGTAAGATAGGATTTTTATTGCTTTCATTGGGATGTCCATTGAGAAGGTTGCTTTGGTTAATGACTTGGTATCATTAAAATATTTCCATTGACCAAAAACTAATTCCATGAATTCACTCTTGTCTTTATCTGAATAAACCCTTTTGTTTTTGATGACACCCTCTTCATTTTCCATTTCAACCTCATTATAAGACCATTGGGAAATACCTTTTTCTTTTTTCTTATAATCCTTCTTATATGCAAGAATTACACATTCTTTTGGATTATATATGTAAGGTGAGGAAGGTGACATCCATGAACCCCATGCGGTTGTTTTTGAACGGTGTGGTGAGTCTTCTTCCAAATCAACAACACCAAAAAATCCAAAACCAATTTCTTTCATCATCTGCCAGTATTCGGAAACCAAAAAGATTCTACCACCTCTTTCTCTCACATTGATTTCATAAGGAATGTTCAGAGCGATTCTTCCATCATCTTTTAATGTTCTATAAACTTCAGATAACCATTTCTTACACCAAGCAAGATAATCTTCCATTGATTCGTCATCTTTGTGAACATCGTAACTAATACCCACATTGTACGGTGGACTTGTTACATACAGGTCAACCACGTTGTTATTCAACTCTTTAAAAAGTTCTAAACAATCTCCTTGATAAATTTTATTCGTTTCCATTGACAAATTCTTTTTTGTTTACTATCATTACAAATGATAACGAATAAAAAACAATAAACCAAAATATTTATAAAAAAACTTAAAATCATGGGATGCGGATGTAAAAAAAGAAATCAACCTGTTAGTAATCCAACAGTAAACATTCAATTAACTGAGGGTAGTTCTTCAACTTCACCTCAAGAAATTAGTATTATGGAGCAACAAATCGACCAAATCATTAAAAAGGTTGAGGAGATTAACAATCAAACAAACGAAGAAAACACTGAAGGACAATAAATAATATCGGGCAGTCTTATAAATTGTCCGATATTTTTTGTCTTTTATAATATATATAAATTTATATACTTATATTATGCCTAAACAACAAACAAAACTGACAAGTGTTAATATTATAGACGATGTTTATAAGAGATTCAAGATTAAAACAATTGATGGGTCGATTAACTTACAAAAATTAGTAAACAGGTCTCTCGACCTTTATAACTCAAGAGAAGATTTTAGAAAACAAATAGATAATCACAATGGTTTGGCACCAAATGGTTCTAAATTTTAATTTGTGATTACTTTTTCTTATATTTTGGTATGCCCTTATCTAAATTCTTACTTTTAAGAGGTAGTGATTATTTTTTAACGAATACTGTCGAAGTTAGACATGGTATTCGTAGAATTAATGCTCAATGGTCTCCTGAATTAGCTCAGGATATTGAAGAGTATCACGGTATCAATGTGGAAGAAGAATTAGTAAGATTATTATCAGAAGAACTTGCAAGGGAAATCGATTCACAAATTATTAATACATTAAGACAGGGAGTAACAATTGCTCAGGACTTAGTTCCGATACAACCAATGAACGAACCTGTTGGACATCTTTTTTGTTTCGATTATTCCTACAACAATTACACATTCAAAAATTTCAAATTATTAATAGGATGATAACAATAGGTTACAGCACAAGAGAATCAAATCCCAAGTTTCAAGAATACTTAAAGAAAACTTGTGGTCACCCAAAAGTTCAGGTTATTGAAAAGGTGAACAATGGTGAAAAAAGTTTGTCACAAACATACAATGAAATAATAAATGAATCAGAACATGACATTGTAGTTTTTTGTCACGATGACATTTATTTTGAAACCAGTTCTTGGGGTCGAAAATTAATGAAACACTTTGAAGAAAGTGAGTATGGTATTTTAGGTGTTGCTGGTACAACCAACATTCATGAAAGTGGTAGATGGTGGACAGACAATACCAAAATGGTTGGTATTGTTAACCACGAGAACGAAGGTAAAAAATGGGAATCTAGATATGCGAACGGTATACCAAATTTAATTCATCAAGTTTGTTTGGTCGATGGTTTGTTTATCGCAATCCATAAGAATAGAATTAAACACACTTTCAATGAATCGGTACCCGGATTCCACTTCTACGATATGACTTTCTGTACTGAAAATCATTTAAGTGGTGTTCAGATTGGTGTAATATATAATATCAGATTAACCCATAAGTCTATTGGGATGACTAATGAATCTTGGGAGAAGAATAGGGAAGAATATATTGAGAGATTCAAGAATGAATTACCCATATCAATCACACCGAATATTAATTACAATGTGATTAAACCAAAACAAGTTAAGGAGAAATATAATCTGATTGTTCAAACATCTAACAACAGTGAGAACCTTGTAAACTTTTTTGAGAGAATTAAAGATTTACCAGTTTACGATAATCTATTAATCTCATTGATTTCAACCGATAGTAACATTGAGGATGTGAGGAAATATGAATCTGAAAATGTTTTAATTTATGAAGGTTTTTTTGAAACATTAAATAAAAACCTATCTGTATTAAAGTGGGATGACTCGTTCATGAATTCTAAATCGGATTTACTTTTCTTTTCAACTGACGCGGTAACCATTCTCAATGACGTTTTTTCAAGTATGTATGGTATCTTCAAAAATGAAAGAAGTAGTTTTGGATGTGCATTCCCATCAGTTTTGGAATCTGATGGAACCATCTTCTCAAATGGTTTGGATATCATCCAAAATAAAGAAGAACAGTTTAATTTAATCTTTAAAAATAAGTCATCATATTTCAACATACTTCACGGACATTTTCCAATTAATTTTGGCAGTATCAGTGATTTTTTCGCAACAACATCATCAAATTTAAAGATGATAGATTGGTTTGATATTAATTTAGAAACATCAATCTATAATTTAGATTTTGCTTTGAAATCATTCCTTAAAAAACGTAAAGTTTATGTTGATACGAATAGTGTCGTTATGATTGACATGGCGTCTCAATTTGAAAAGATAGATGGTGAATTAAAACAAGTTTTAGGTCAATACATGAACGCACCTGAAATAAGAAAAAATGTGAAACAAATAAGATGATAAAAATAATATCAGGATTTACAGAAAAAGGTGGCTCGACCACTTTTTTTATAAACTTAACTAATTTTCTAAATGAAAACGGTATTGACTGCACATTTTATGGTAATCAAAATTACCATATGGATAAATGTAAATCAGGTAATATCGATAAGGATTTAAAGTACGAACCAGATGATGTAATCATCACCCACTTTTTACAATTACAAGAAAGACCACCGGTAAAAAAGGTAATCTTATCTTGTCATGAGAAGTGGTGGTTTCCTGTTGGGAAAATAAAACAGTACTGGGATGTCTGTGTTTTTTTACATGATGAGCACAGGAAATACCATTCGGATTATCGAGGAGATTATGTAATCATACCGAATATCAAAGAGAACCTATTGAACTCTGATAAAGAATCAGTAAAAAACATTGCGGGTATAATTGGTACAATTGAGGACAGAAAACAAACACATGTGTCAATACAAAGAGCACTGAAAGACAGGTGTGAAAAAATTTACTTGTTCGGACATATCGGTGACCAAGGTTATTTCGACAGGTTTGTAAAACCATTAATGAATCCAAGAGTGATTCACTATGGTCACACAAATAATAAACAAGAGATGTACGATATGATTGGTAAAGTTTATCATTCATCTAAAGGTGAGGTTGCGTGTTTAGTTAAAGATGAATGTTACCTAACAGGTACTGAATTTTATGGAAATGAAGAAACTATGAATGAGGTTTCTAAATTAAATAATGATGAGATATTAACACTTTGGAAAAATATATTTTAAATGAAAATACACGCACACATATTAGCTTGGAATGAGGAAAGAATACTTCCATTTACATTAGATTATTACAGTATCATCTGTGAGAAGATATTCATTTATGATAACATGTCGACAGATTCGTCTGATGACATTTATCAAAAATACCCAAAGGTAGAAGTAATCAAATGGGATAGTGGTAATGAGATAAATGAGATTAATTACGTCAATATAAAATCCGAAGAATATAAAAAACGCAGTAGAGGACAGGGCGTCGATTGGGTTATTGTTTGTGACTGTGATGAATTTATTTACCATGAAAATCTAATGGATAAATTAAATGAATACAAAGAATTGGGGATAACAGTCCCGAGAATCGATGGTCATGATATGGTGAGTACAGAATTCCCAAAATACGATGGTGAATTGATTACAACCAAAATAAAAACCGGTTCTCAAACATATGAACCTATGTGTAAAAACATAATATTCCATCCTGATTTGGATATCAAATACGGAATTGGTGGTCACAGTTTTAATTCTGCAGATGGAAAATTCTCAGACGAGAGAGAAATAAAACTTTTACATTATAAATTTTTAGGTAAAGAATATGTAAAAAACATTTACATCTCGAGAGCCAAGAGATTATCTTCTTTCAACAAGCAACATAAATTTGGTGAGCATTATTTCAATCTACCTTTCAATTATATGGATACCATGTTAAAAGAAAACTACCAAGTAATATGAAAAAAATTTTAATTTCTGATTTCACAATAAAGGAGGTCCCACACGGTGGTTCTGAGTGGGTAAATCAAGTTTTAATTGACAAATTCAATCTTGAATTTCAATATTCAAATCAAGTCACTTCGTTTGATTATAATAATCTATACATCATATCAAATATTTCATTGATGAATCCAAATTTGGTTAGTCAAATACCTAATTTGAATTATATTATAATTGAAAACGATTACAAGATTTGTCCGAGTCGTCATCCATGGAGATATCCCGATAATATCATTCCAAATGAAGATAGAATTAATTATTCACTTTATAAGAATGCAAAAGCGGTGTTTGTTCAAACAACGGACCATATGAATGTGTATTTGAAAAATGATGTGGTCGCCAATTTTATAAATTTAAATAGTTCAATATGGTCTGATAATGACTTAGAACTTTTAAGAGAATTGAATAAAAATAATTCAGTAAAGAATGATAAATACTCAGTTTACTACACCAATAATTGGATTAAAAATACACAGGGTAGTTTAAAATATTGTTCTGAAAATAAATTACCAGTTTACATTTTAAAAGAATCAAAAGATAGAGTTGAGTTTTTAACTAACCTTTCAAAATGTAAGGGTATCGTATTCTTCCCAATTGCAAGAGAAACGTTTTGTAGGTTAGTTGTGGAATCTAAATGTTTAGGTTTAGATGTAATCACAACACAAAATTATGGTGCTAGTTTAGAAGATTGGTTCCATCAATTTTCCGGTGAGGAACTTATAAATTTCTTAGAATCTAACACCTCAAAAAACTTAGATATTATTTCAAATTATTTATGATACTTTTCTGTTACGGGACTAGACCCGAATATATAAAAATTAAAAAATTAATCGAATCCTGTGAAGGAGTTGTACCATATAAAGTGTTGTACGTCACTCAACACAAAGACATAGTATTAGGTAATTTCGATTACAAGTTAGTCATTGATGACCTTTGTGATAATAGGTTAAACAGTATAATGGCTTCAGTCTTTTTGAACTTTAAAGAAGAATTTTTAAAGGACATAACCCACATACTTGTTCAAGGAGATACCGCAACCGCGTTGTCACTTTCCTTAATTGGTTTACATTACAAAAAAGAAGTTATTCATTTAGAAGCGGGTCTTAGGACATACGATTACAACCATCCTTATCCCGAAGAAATGTATCGACAACTAATAAGTCGAGTGTCAAATTACAACTTATGTCCAACTGAAAGTAACAAGTTTAATTTAGAAAGTGAAAAAGTTCAAGGTCAAAATTTTGTAGTTGGTAACACCGTTTTAGATAACTTGGATAGGGAGGATATTTCTTACGAGAATAAAGTTTTAATCACTTTACACAGACGTGAGAATCATGAACAAATGTCCGAATGGTTTAATGAAATCAATCAACTCGCAATAGAGAATCCACAATTAGTTTTTATATTACCGATACACCCAAATCCAAATGTCCTAAAACACAAACACATACTATCACATGTTAATGTTGTTGACCCAATGAGTCACGATGATTTTATAAGGGAATTCAAATCTTCTAAAATTTTAATATCGGATAGTGGTGGAGTTCAAGAGGAGGCTGCGTTTTTAAATAAGAAAGTAATTGTCTGTAGGGAAAAAACTGAAAGACCTGAGTCGGTTGGTAAAACGTCTTTCATTTGTAAAAAACCCATTGACTTAAAAGATATTTTTTACGATATTATTAACGATTTTGACACTCAATACGAATGTCCTTATGGTGACGGTAATTCCTGTGATAAAATCGTAGAAATATTTAAAAAAATTATATGAGTATAACAGTAATATTAAATGGTTATAAAAGACCTCACGTTCTTGCAAAACAATTAGAAAGTATTAAAAATCAAAGTGTACAACCCGAGTCAATTTTATTTTGGCAAAACTCAGGTGCTGAATTTGATTCTAATTTAACCAAGGACTTAATTCATGCATCATCTAATCACAACTTTGGTGTTTGGGCTAGATTTGCATATGCGTTAAACGCAACAACAGAGTACATTTGTGTGTTTGATGATGATACCATTCCCGGTCCATTGTGGTTAGAAAATTGTTTGAATACCATGAAAATTCAAGAGGGATTATTGGGAACAATTGGTGTTAAATTTCACACAAAAAACACATATTGGCCAGCAACAAGAATTGGTTGGGATGGTCCAAATGAACAGATAGAACAAGTGGATATCGTTGGTCATTCTTGGTTCTTTAAAAGAGAATGGTTATCTATTTTTTGGAGGGAATTACCCGAAATTAATCAAAGTAAATTAGTAGGTGAGGATATGCACTTTTCTTATACCCTACAGAAATATGCCAACATAGGTACATTTGTCCCTCCACATCCTAAAAATAACATGGACATGTGGGGAAGTATTCCCGAATATGCTTGGAAACACGGAACGGACTCTAATGCGATTTCAGTTCATAATTCCAATATGAATTTAATGAGTGAAGTGTATCGTGGATATATTAATAAAGGTTTTAAGACACAATTAAATCCGTAATCTACATGATTGATAAAAACGAAATTGCGATTATTATCCAAGGTCCATCAATAAATGTTGATGAACTAAAAAATCGATGGTTTGGTTTTAATATAATATGGTCAACGTGGATTGGAGAAGAGAGAAAATACCGTGATGATGATATTGTAATTTTTAATACAGTACCATCAGATAAAGGTGTACAGAATATTGCACTACAAAAAGAATCAACATTAAATGGTATAAAAAAAGCAAAAGAATTAGGTTTTAAATGGGTTTTAAAATGGAGGAGTGACATGATACCAAATGATTCTAAATCTTTGATTGATAGTTTTAAAAAAGATTCAATCAACTTTTTAGCGTGGCACAACGAAGGGAAATATTTTGTCGATTACTTTATTGGTGGTAATATTGACGACATATATAAAATATGGGATGTCCCAACTATATGGTCATCACATTCAGAAAAAATAACAACAGATAATATTTTTTCATTAGGGTATAATAATTTTAATTTCATTGGTGATGAATTGAACACTAACAATGAAATATATTGGTCAAAATACAATACCAATCTTTCTACCTATAAAAATGAGAAATGTTATACCATGGAAGTAAAATAATAATTAAATGTACGATAATTCAAAATTTATTGATAACGCCTTTACTAAAGATGAATATAATCTAGGGGCGTTTGTTGATTTAAACGGTAAGTGTCCTTTATGGACAAAAAAATTAATATCTAATATAAAAGACAAAATCGATTTTAATTCGATAAATACCATATTAGATATTGGTTCAAGAGACGGGTGTCAAAGTTTAGAGTTGAATCGGTGGTTTCCACACGCGAAGATTTATGCATTTGAACCCGTACCAAATAACTTTGAGTTTACCGTAAAAAATGTTCAAGAAATTGAGAATATCATCGCACTTCCATATGCCATAAATTCATTCAATGGTAAGACTAAATTTTACGAAGTGTATAACGGAAATGTGGGGGCTAGTTCATTATTAAAAACAACAAATCACTGGCGTTCCTCACAATGGGCTCAAAAGGAGATTGAGGTTGAGTGTATAATCCTATCTGAATGGTTAAAAGAAAATGGAATTGACCAAGTGGATTTAATATGGATGGATGTACAAGGTGCTGAAAAAATAGTTATCGAAAGTTTGGGTCATTACTTAAATGACGTTAAGGTCATTGCAACTGAAGTGGGGTTACAAGAGTTGTATGTTAACTCAACCACTAAAAATGAACTTGATAAATTATTAGAGGGTTTTGTTGCGTTAGATGAATCTCCCGAATCGTCAATGACTGAAATGGACATTATCTATATTAATAAGAAAAATGGAACAATTTAAAAGTGATTTTATCAGGTTCACCGAAAAAATAAAAAGTGGTGAAAATTTTGCATACGCCAGATACGCTGATGGTGAAGTGTTATTAATGAAAGGTAATGAAGTGGGTCAGAATACCCAAGCTTTCAAAATTGATAATTGGTCTTCACCAAACCAATTAACGTCTGTTGGTAACGAATTAAGTGAAAGTTTAACACACACAGAACCTAATTATTATTACGCAATTTCATCTGTGTCTGATAATATTTCAGACTATAAATTTTTGATGGATAGAATTAAAACAAAAAAGGAAAATATAACATTCGCGAATCTATGGATAAACTCAAATTATCAACAGATGAAAGAATTTTATACAAACTTAGATAAGGAATGTTTTGTTATATGTAATCATCGAGCAAATGTCAATAACTTCCCTTTTAAAATAAAAAAATTGTCCCCTTTTCCTGATGATTGTATTGAATTTTGGGAGTCTTCGGGGTCCGAATACCTATCTGAAATTACTCAAGAAATACAAGGATTAAATAATGAAACTTTTTTTATTTCAGCCGGACCAATCTCTGAAATTATAATTCACAGACTCTATAGTTTTAATCCACATAATCAATATATTGATGTTGGTTCATCAATGGATGAATTTGTCCACGGTAAAAAGACGAGACCATACATGGAACCGAATTCATTTTACTCTAAACAAATATCAGTTTTCTAATGATTAATATAGTATACACAAATAGTAAATGTCAGGATGTTTTTAATATTTTTAAAACACAACATGACCGATATTCGAAATTACCACTCTTTGTTATCTCTGATAATAATGGAGATTTTACATATAAAAATGAAGACCCGTATTATAAACATTGGTTAGACGCGTTAAAATTAGTAGACGATGACTTTTTTATTTATAACCAAGAAGATTTTATTCTTTATAATTCGGTAAATCATGATGTGTTAAATAAATTAGAACGCTTTTTAGTTGAAAATCCTGAATACTCATTTGTTAGATTAATTAAAAGTGGTCAAAATTTATCAAAAGAACAATTATTCGAAAATATATATTCAATAGGTGATGATTCGTTCCCACTTTATTCGATGCAAGCAACGATTTGGAACAAAAATAAATTCATTGAATTGTACGAAGATACTAAACAAGAAAAATGGTTTGAGTGTCAGGTATATGAAGATAGTTGTAAGAAATTAAATATAAAAGGTGTTTATTATTATGATAATGAACCAAAGAGAGGTGGTCATCATGACTCATCAATTTACCCATACATCGCAACCGCAGTTGTAAAGGGAAAATGGAATTTAAGTGAATACAAAAATGAGTTGACACCTTTGATTGAACACCATAAAATAGACGTAAATAATAGAGGGATTTTTTAATATGTTACTTAATTTAAATGACTTAGTTGTCAAGTACAATATGACGATAAATGGTATCATTCATATAGGTGCTCATTTTGGTGAAGAACACACTACATACAAAAAATTAAATGTAAACAAAGTAGTTTATTTTGAACCGGTAAAAAAGACCTTCAATAAATTAAAGGAGAGTGTGACAGACGCGGAGTTATTTAACTACGCTTTAGGTTGTGAAAATAAATCCATAGAAATGTATGTAGAGGAAAAGGATTTATTTGGTTGTTCTTCTATTCTTAAACCTAGTTCCAACTATGACACAGTATCTTTTAGTTCTAATGAGATTGTTGAAATGAGAACTTTGGATAGTTTTAATTTTTCAGGGTACAATTTTTTAAATATCGATGTTCAAGGGTACGAACTTGAAGTTCTAAAAGGTTCATCTGAAACATTAAAAAATGTTGATTATATCATATGTGAAATAAATAAAGAAACCCCATTAAAAAAAATGGACTATATAGGTGCGTCAAATGTCAATGATGTTATATCTTTTTTGAATCAATTTGGTTTTAAATTGGTTGAGGAGGATTGGGCTGGTGTATCGTGGGGTGATGGTCTTTTTATAAAAAAATGAAAGTAATAGCATTAACATACAATTATAACTTACAGAAATTGTCCGATATAGGTAGGACATGGGCGGGTAATGTATATGGTGGTAAAGATTTCATATTCGAATACTCCGCAGCATCTTATGCAACATTTATTGATAAAAACCCTAAAAGAATTTTAAATATCTATACTGACGATATTGAGTTTCTAAAAAATAAAATGGAAAAGTATAATATTGACCATGATAGAATTGTATATCATGATTATACAGACCAATTGAGTAAATATGAAAACAATTTAAATTATAGTTTTGACGTGTTAACCGATTTCATTTATCACGGGAAATCAAAAGAAGAATATACCGTTAAAATTGATAATGATTTAATTTTTAATGGGGAATTACCCGAACCAAATGAGAATGATGTTTTTGTTTGGAAATATGAAAGAAAAATTTCAGAGGGTAATCCATTAATGGGTGAAATAAAGGTCGCTCATCAAACTATAGGTAGAACAGATATACCGATATTTAATTTAGGTGTTTTAGGTCTCCCAATAAATTATCCAGAACAAGAGTTAAGGGAAGTCTGTGATAACATGGTGAATGTTGATATATCAGATGTTACAGATTTGAACACCAAAATTTGGCATTGTTGTGAACAAACCGCAAATAATTGGATTTTTTATAAACATAATTATAATGTTGTTGAGACATACAATGTTGTTAATCACTTATTTGATAATAAAAAAAAGTGTATTGACGGAGCAAAATATCTATTAAAATAATGATACTTTTTAATCCACACATATCAAGAGAGGACCCATTATATAAATTTCATTTTGAGGATTACCATACTGATTCAAATATAAAACTACATTTAGGTTTTAATCCTGATTTTTCTCCCGTTAGAAAAACGGGTGACTACCACATATTGTTGGATTTAGAGCAACCAAATAGTTTTTTACACCCGATATCACATAATTGTACACATACATGTGAAGGATTTTTTGATAAGATACTAACGATAAATCCAATTTTTGTTAAAAACAGAAACGAGTCATTAGGTAGAAATTTATATGAACATGTTTTTTTTCCTTATAGTCATAGGTATATACCCAATTCATTTGATAAAACGAATGATATTATCTACACAGGAAATAAAGATTATTTTGACGTTTGTAAAAACCTATTGAGTAAACATAATATGATTTGGGTTGGTTTTGACGGTAATCGCAAGGGTATTTCATACAACGAAAAGATAAATTTAACATCATCTTCTAAAATATCAATTAGTCACAGTATTATAGACTTTAATGACATTATAGATTATATAAATTCTCACCAAGACACTATCTATAATGTTAACGGAATTATTGAACAGCATAAAGCCAGAACGATTGAAGCGGCATTTAATAAGTCAATAATCTTACATATAAAAACAGGTCAAAACATCATTGAAGAATTTTTTGAGGAGGGTGTTGATTTTTTGTATTATGAAGAGGGTATTGTTGATGAAATTTTGAATAATTATGAGAAGTATACTTATTTAAGTGAAAATGCATTCAACAAAGCTTTATCCAATTATACGTCTGAGCATTTTTATAACAATTTTATAAAACAGAACAAATGAAAAAATTTATAGTCACAACAACAATCAATAAACCTACTGTAGCAACCTTAAAATTTGCGGAAATATCAGATAGAGATAATTGGATTTTCGTAATTGTGGGAGACACTAAGACTCCACATGACGAATATGAGAAATTAGTTTCATCACATAAAAATGTTGTTTATCTCTCACCAAGTGAACAAGAAAGATTGTATCCCGAAATAAGTAAATTAATTGGTTGGGGTACAATACAAAGAAGAAACATTGGGTTCATCTATTCATACCATAACGGTGCGGATATCATGTCAACGATAGATGATGATAACATACCGTATGATAATTGGGGTCAAAATAATGTGGGTAAAGAAATTGAAGTTGACCTTTATGAACCTCAATTAAATGTATTTGACCCATTGTCAATTACCCGAGATAATTATCTGTGGCATCGAGGTTACCCAATCGAATACTTACAAAAAAGATTTCAGGTTGAATACAAAGGTAAAATAAAGAGAAAGGTGCTAGTTCAGGCAGACTTGTGGGATGGGGACCCTGACATTGACGCATTAGCAAGACTAACATATAAACCAATCGTTAAATATTCTGACGTGGTTCATCCATATTGTTCAAATAAAATATCACCATTTAATTCTCAAAACACCTTTCTTGATAGGTCTGTGATTCCCGTTTATTCGGTTTTACCATTTATCGGTAGAATGGATGATATTTGGGGTGCTTACATACTCCAACATTATTTTCCCAATTCCGTGATTTATTCACCCGCCAGTGTTTATCAAGACAGAAATTCTCAGGATTTAATTACCAACTTAGAAAAAGAAATCATTGGGTATCGAGATACTTTGAACCTAATTAATAATTTAGAGAATTTTGAAAAAATAATACCAAAAGAGACACTTAATTTTTATAATTTATACAAACAACAATTTTAAATGAAAAAAGTATTAGTACTAGGAGGTGGAGGTTTTATTGGTGGTCACCTTGCAAAAAGATTAAAGAATGAAGGAAACTATGTTAGAGTAGTTGACATAAAAAGACACGAATACTTTGACGAGAAGGACTTTTGTGATGAATTCATAGTTGGAGACCTAAGAGACCCTAAAATTGTCTCAGAATCAATTGATGAGGGTATGGATGAAGTTTATCAACTTGCTGCTGACATGGGTGGTGCTGGGTATATTTTTACCGGTGATAATGACGCAAATGTGATGCACAACTCAGCGTTAATTAATTTAAATGTTGTCCATGAGTGTGCTAAGAAAAATGTAAAGAAAGTTTTTTACTCATCATCGGCATGTATGTACCCCGAACACAACCAACTTGACCCTGATAACCCAAATTGTGAAGAATCTTCGGCTTATCCTGCAAATCCCGATTCGGAATATGGATGGGAAAAATTGTTCTCTGAAAGGTTGTTTTTAGCATTCAATAGGAACTATGGATTAGATGTTCGTATTGCTAGATTCCACAATATTTTTGGTCCTTATGGTACTTGGAAAGGTGGTAAGGAGAAAGCACCCGCAGCAATGTGTAGGAAAGTTTCTGAAATGTTGGATGGTGGTGAGATTGAAGTATGGGGTGATGGTCAACAAACTCGTTCATTTTTATATGTTGACGAATGTGTTGAAGCGGTATTAAGACTTATGAATCAAAATGAATTTTTAGGTCCTGTTAATATTGGTTCGGAGGAAAAAATTACTATAAATGATTTAGCTCAAATGGCAATAGATATCTCAGGAAAAGAGATTTATATAAGAAACATAGGTGGGGAAGAATTTAAAGAAAAGTATGGTTACAAATGTCCTGTCGGTGTACGTGGACGAAACTCAGATAACAAACTTTATTTGGGAAAAATAGGATGGGTTGTTAATGAACCATTATACAATGGTATGGTAAAAACCTACGAATGGATTCAAACAATGGTTGAGAAATAAAAAAGGGGGTTATTGACCCCCTTCTTCTTTTTGAATGTATTTTAATATTATCTCCACCGCTTCGTTATCATCTTTGAAATCTTTCTGTGGCGCGAAAAAAGGTCCCTTACCAGTATCATCTTTTTTAATGTAGAAAGCCGGAAGATACTCGTTACCTGTTTGGTCGATAACTTTATTCCATAATTCTTTATTTTTACCAACCTCAACTTCTCTATATGGTAGTGATTCTTTTTGTAATCTTTCTTTGAGGTTCTTACAACTACCACATCCCTCTAATGTAAACAGTAATAATTCATTTGCCATATTAAAGTGAATTTAAGACTTCTTTGTAAAAAGCATCAGGTCTAACACCTGAAGTTCTTGATACCTCATTATCCCCATTAAAAATCATCACTGTGGGTACAGAGCGAACACCGTATTCTTGTGAACCTTGTTGATTTGAATCAACATCAACTTTGACGAATTTAACGTCGGGGTAGTCATGTTGTAAAAGTTCTAATCTTGGTAATAACATTTTACATGGTCCACACCAAGATGCGTAAAAATCGGCAAGTACTTTCTCACCATTTTGTTTCATTTCATTTAGTTTTTCAACTGTTACTAATTCCATTTTTTTAATTGTTTTTAAATCCTATTTGTATTTTATTTTCAACTCGAGCCAAATCCTCGTCGATATGATAAATATCCGCAAGACTTGTTGGTTTGTCAACTGTTTTTGTTTTACCTAAGTGTTTTAATAGTTTGTTTGAATTCTCAACACTAAGTGGTGTGAATTTATGTTCACAGATTAACCTACCCTTCCTCAAAAGTGCCTTATCAATTTTTTCTTTTTTCATATTGAACGTGGCAACAATTTGAATGTTTAGACAGTCACCTAAAATTCCATCGGTTATGTTTAATATATTTGATACACCAGCGGAAGAACCGTTTATCTCTCTGTCAGAAATTACTTTTTCGGCGTCCTCAATAATTAAAATGGAATTTTTATGTTCCATTAAAAATGGTATGATTGAGGGTTCTGATAAAGATTCCGCCATAGAAGGTGGTATAAACAAAATCTCTTTTTCTTTTATTAATCTCGTAAGGTATTTTATGTAAGATGTTTTTCCCGTACCTGGGTCGCCATGAAAAAGGATGATACCTTTATCGTTCATGTTGTTCAATCTTTTAACTATGGTTTCGTGAATTTTAGAAAATTCTTGACCATAATTTAATTCCACATCAACATCCGGCACGTTTAGTTCATAATCTTCGGTATCCATGTGTCCCATTTCAGATTTCACTAAACTAATACCACTTTTCTTCAAAACCACTTCAAACTCCGATATTTTTTGTACATCAAAATTTGATTCAAAACTACCGTTTATAAGTGTATAATAACATTCGATTTCGAAAAGTAAGGTGTCTTTTTCGTATTTTGATTTTAACAATACTCCGGTTTTATTCTTATCATTGAATAAAAGAGTCTCAGTATTTAATTTTTGCACTCTTCTTCTGTTTACCGTATTTACTTCGGTCAATAGTGTAAACCCATTTGATGTCAAATATTCTTTGATATCAGATTTATAGGTCTTCTCCATCTTATATAATGAAGGTATTTCATCGAACATGTGTAAAAACAATTGATGAACCGGTATGTCATTACCATAAGAGGTTTCATAAATAAAATAATTTTCTGGCGTCTTTCTCATTTCTTAAATATAAATTTCAAATCAGTTGATTCATAAAAATAAATTCCCTCGTACTCACTATCCTCAACTTTTTTGAAAATCATCAGTGATATTCTTAAAAACTCAAGTTGTTCTTGTGTTAATTGTGGTTCCCCCACTTTTCTAAAATTGTTTTCCGCAACTTTTAAAATACCACTATAAAATTCGTCTTCATTTAATTCAGACAAAAAGTATTTTCTGGCATCTTCATTATTTTGAAAATAATTTTTTATTGTTTGCAAATATATTAAACTTTCAGGGGAAAATTCCATTTTTAATAATTCATAATCAGTAATTCAATACCCTCATTTTGAGTTCCGTCTTTCTTCGCAGCTGCGGCCTTTTTAAATGTTTCTTTGGCCCATTTAAAACCAGTTGGTTCAAACATTAATAACTGTCCGTTTTTACCGACCCCAACCCCATTTTCGGGAAACCATTCGTGTAGTTGTTTAAACTCGTAATATGATAAACTAAACTTACCTTGTATACCTTTAAGAGTATTTGCTAATCTTTCGTGGTCGTTACTATCAAAATCGTGATTGGAGTAATAGTTTTCTGTTTTCCAATATGGTGGGTCCATATAAAAATAAGTTTTCGGTGAATCGTATTTCTCAACGACTTTTTGGAAATCCATATTTTCCACAAATGTAATTCTATCTAAATGTGCCCTATATTCAGGATGTTTTAATTTATCCATGAATATGAGGACCTTACATCTATACTTACCCTTGTAATCGGTGTAACTAGATGTTTCGGGTTTTGAACCTGAGAATACTTGGGTTAATACATAAACATACTTAGCAGCAACATCAAAATTTGGTTCATCACCAATGACAAGCTCATCATTAAAGACTTCTTTTTGATAAGTTCGAAACATTTGTTCATACTCAGGTGGTGTGTCTTCAACACCCAATTGTTGACAAGGGTATTTTGATAACTCTTCCCACAACCTGTCGTAGTGTTTTGCACATTTAAAAAGATTTGCGTTCAAACGATTAAAGTCATTATAAACCACGGTTTTAAGATTAGGGTACTTTTTAAGGTCCATATTAAAAAAGACCCAAAACATACCCGAAAACCCCTCTACGTAGGTTTCAATGTCGTTAGGTATAAATGGAACAATCCATTTACCAATTCTAGCTTTTCCTCCGATGTATGATATCATTTATTGTTTTAAATTTTGCGTTATTCTTCCTCTAACTATAAAAATATAAGAAACTTTTTTTGAAAATGGAAATCTGGCTCAAACTTTTATTTTACCGGTTCAGATTTGGTTTTACCACCCTTCTGTCTTTTTCTTCTTGCGGCACAGTGTGCTTTTTGAGAAAAACCTTTTGGGTTACTACAGTCAATGGTCTTCTTATATTTCATTGACCATTTTTCCACCACTAAGTCTTCCAATAATTCCATTAATTTCATATTGATAAATACTTATTTATTACTTATTTTTTATATTATGGGATGTTCAAGTTGTAAACAAAAGAAAGAAACAGTGGTACCAACAAAGGAGTCGTTGGAGAGATTGGCACAGAAAACTGAGAAGGTTGTATATTGGTCATTTGTTGTGTGGAGTGTCTTCGCTGTTTATGGTATATACAGTTTCATTAAACTCTTTCTATGAAGAATGGGAAATATTTTATAGTTCTTTTTTGTAATAAAAAAAGAGTCAAGATTTTATACAGGTGTCAGAAAAAGGCAACTGTGTACGACTATTGGCATGAATATAAAACAGAAAAGAAACCAAGGTTTGTTAAAACACAAAACAGAAAAAGAAACAATGAGGTTGTTTACGAGTTGGCGTTAATTTTCCCAAATAATAGGTGGGCAACAAAGACTTTTGTAAAAGATAGTTTAGGTCGTTTGATTGAGGCCAAATACGAGGACGATAAATTCAGGATAAAAGAAATAATTCCGTATTGGAAAGAGGAACTAATATACGACCTACAGAAAAAGACAAGAGTTCGTTATCATGAAATATTGGAACAAATAATGTCTATAAATGAGATTGGTCAAATATTCACATTGAACAATAAATTATTTGTTCAAAACGACGACAATATACTTTTGTTTGGAAATAAAAATATACGTGATTCAAAAAGACTGTTTGAATTAATCAGAGAAGATGTTCTGAGAAAGAAGAAGGGTAATTTTATTTTTGTGAAGGATGTGTCGACAGCCCAGAGAAAAATACTTTATCAATTACTTGAATCGAAAGGGTTTAAAAAATCAGAATTGTTTAGGCACTATTCTTATTAAAGATAATGTCCACTTCCCCAATCTTTATTGTAAAAGTTTTATCGGGTTTTGACATCCTACCATTTTGTTTTCTTGATATGTAATCAAAGGTTTCAAAAAAGGCATCCTTATTCAACTCAAAAACTAACGTATTTGATGTTGCATCCAAATTCATTTTTTCAATTAAATCGGATATAATGGCTAATTGATTTATTAAATCACCCTTTTTTTCCATATCCAAAAATTATCGATAACTTTTTAAAAAATGTAAGTTTTTCTTTTTTTGGGGCTTCAAACATTTTGGTTTTATCCAACTTTTTGATTTCCTCAATCATTTGATTCTTGTGGGACTGTATTTCCTTGGAGTCCTTCTCCGTTTCTCTCTTCAACCAATCTAATCCCTGTTGTATTCTCTTGTTTTGCATCCTCAATAAATGATATATCTTTTAACTTATCAAGTGACTGGTGTTGAAACAATACCTCCAACTCTTTAATCTTTTGTTGTAGTAGTTTTTGTTTCTCTTCCATTTCTTTATTCGTTGTGATTATTTCTTTAGCACAAGAAAAAACTACATCGTACCCATCTGCAGTTGCGTTACTTATCAAAGAAACTAAAGTGAATTTCTCATTCTTGTCTTGTACCTTATATTTAATTGATTTATATAACGAAATAATAGACTCAATTTTCCAAGTCACAGGAAGTTTAATGTCTAAACTTACGTTATTATCTATTTCCCTCAGGGAAAAAAAATACGGTCTTAGATGTCTTATATTATCAAACATTTGGCCACCTGATTATGAATGTTATTATATATGATATTGATAGATAAAGAAAAGTCTTATCTACCTGTGAAAGTTGCATTATAGATGGTTCATCAGAGAATAGTTTAATCACAAACTCTGAAACAAATCTAAGTAAGTATACTATACTTAAAACCATTAAAAATACTAAAATATTAAGCATCATGTTTTTTTATTTCTTGTAAAAGTTCTTTTCTGTAAAGAGGAATGAGCTCCTTTATTTCTTGAGCATATTTTCTTGCCCTAATAGATGCACTCCTGTTACCTTTTTCGAAAACTTTAGTAGTGTCAACAGACATTCTTTCTACCAAGTCCTTGATTTTTTTAAGTGTGTCCATTTTTCCGATTTTATATATAGTATACGGAAAATAAACTACTTTTTCAAGTTTTGTTCGAATAATTTATAAATTTCAGTTAGGATGTCTAATTCAGACCTTGACTTACGATATCTGAAATCAAATAATTTGTAAAAATATTCAGATATTCTTGTTTCTTTTTCTTCAAATTTCACAAAATAATACGCCTCAAAGAAAAAGTTCCACATGTACTCATAGTGGGTACCCTTCTCCTTGAAGAATATTTTTTCCTTATCAAAATTTGTGATTATTCTATTCCAACACCAATTAAAGTGATTTCTTTGGTCCAATTCGTCATAAAGAACGTCGGCACCCAAAAAGGTATCATCAACTAAATTGTATAAAGAGGATAAGAAATCATAAAATAATATAATCTTATCTCTGTTGATGTTGTAGGTTCTATACCAAATGTCTATTTGATGTCTATATTTTTCAGATATATCTGACTCAATATATTCTTCTCTATCTTCCATAATCCTCATTACTTAAAATATAAGGATAAAAGAAAATAAAAAAAAGAAAAATTACTGAGTACTTTCGTCGTATCCTATGATTTTTTTCATTCTCGAGATTTCCTCATTCACAATTGAAGTCATAGTGGTTTTAGATTCGTTCACCGTTTTAACTTTTAATGGTTGAACTCCTCTTGCTCCGTAGAATGCTTCAGGTGTGTCTTTCTCTTTTTGTTTTTTTCTTTCAGCCGATTTAGTTAAATTCTCTCCCGTTTTTGTTTTAATTACATTAGCAGCATCTTGAGAGTTACCCATAGTTGGGTCACCTTCTAATGCCATTTTTAATCTTTTCTTAAATCCTTCAGATGGTTCAAAATCGTAATCTAAATCCAATAATGTACCACCCTTCATATTGTCGTCAATATATTCTTCTTCCTCTTTATTTGGGTTCACCGCCATCTTATCACCTTTACTGATTTGATTGGGGAACTCTGGATTATCGTTACCATCAAAAGAAGACGCCTTTTTCAATTTGTCTTTAACTATTTTCATTGCTTCATCACCGTCTTTTTTAGAACCGCTTTGAGCTTTTTTGGTAACTTCTAATCCTGGTATCGCCTCACTCAAATTCTTCTTTGTGTTCACAACCATTTTTTTAATCAATGAAACTAATTCACTTTCATTAAGTCTAAGAACCGGTTTTTTAGATTCATACATACCCGTTCCACATTCGTTACACATACCTTCTTCATTCATTGGTGAACCACATTCATTACACATTCCTTCTTCGTTTAATGAAAAATTATTGTACTTTATATTATATTTACGTGTGTCCTCACCTTTTTCACTTCTCTGTTTAACAAAATCTTGGTTATCGTCTTTTGGTTTTAACGCATTACCAATTGGTAAAAAATATTTTCTTTTTGCAGCTTTAATAACTTCAGGTTCCAAACCATGTTTGTCCCCAATACTTTTTAACCAATCTTGTTTTTCGGATTTAAAACTATCTACATCTTGTTCACCTGATGGTACAAATAATCTATTATTTCCTTCATCATTTTTAATCCAATAATCAGGTGTATCAGAATCATTATCATCAGAAAAATGTGGTTCATATTTTCTTTCACGATTTCTTAACCAAGCCTCATTAGTGTCAATATCTTTGGTTAGAGTGACTTTGTGCATTTTACCACTTCCTTTTGGGAATTCAAACTCTTTTTTACCAGCATCTTTGGCTTTATCGGCTGCTAATATGAAAGCGTTAGATTCTTCGATATCGGAATCCTCTTCCATGTAACCTTGACCACACTCCTCGCAAGAACCTTCCATTTCTTCAAGTTCTGACCATGATTCGTCAACATTATATTTTTTACCGTTAAATTTAAACTCTTTTAAACCTTTATCTTTAGCGGATAAAATGGCTTCGGCCATACCTGATACTGTAGTTTTTTTCATTTTGTTTGTTTCTTTGTTTTTTTCTAATTCTTCACCCATTTGGTCTAATTTATCAATCATTTCATTTGGTGAACCATATTTTACTTTTTCGATGATAAACTCCTTTTTAGGGTGTTTTTTCTTATAAATATCCAAATGTTTCATTGCAATCTCCTCGGATTCGAATGACTCAACAGGTTCTCCTTCACAAGTGATTTGGAACATCTCTTTAGAATCCTTATTCTCATTAATGATGGCCTTTTTAACCTCATTAAATAATGATTCTTCTATTATATTGGATATATTCATTTTCATTTACTTAATAAATATCTTATTTATTTCATTTATTACTAATTTTTCTACCTCAGAGTATGGTAAACCTAATTTATTAGATACTTTTTTAACTGATTCTTTTAATTCCTCAGATTCGAAAAAATCTAAACTCTTGATATCTCCTTGATTACAATATGGATATCTTTTACATTTCTCTTTTACTTTAACATATACTCCTCCGGGACCTCCCCATTTAGGGAAATTTTTGTCCTTTACGGCACGACTATTTAAAATACTTTTAGGTCCATTAATTTTCAATGGATTTGACCTACCCGAACTAAATGAAACATCGTATTGTCCTGAAGAGCTAGCGTCGGTAACTTCACTTAAATCACCCTCAAAATTGTGTATTTTATTGATTTTTCTTTTTACGATTGGTCCACTACTAAATGCACCCTCAAAAGAACCTGATGCTCCTGCATCCATAGCTTCTTTAGTTTCAATTTGTTTTAATTTAATATAGTAATTTGGGTCCTCACTTAGATGGTCCATAGCTATTTCTCTAGCCATTAACTCATTATTGGTATGTTCCTTCTCTACTTTAATTCCTTTATCTAATTGTTTTTTTAAGAACTTAACCATATCCTCGATATGGTAATATCCTTTCTTATCATGTTTTTTTGCAATGTCTTCTAAGGACATTTTATCTGATGTTCCACCTTTTAGTTTTTCCATTATCTCACACTTTTAAGTGGGGTTTCCCAAAAAGATTTACGTTGCCACAGAGTTTTAAATAACTCAACAACAACCTTTGAAGATAGGTCTACTATTCTTTCATCTACTGACCTAGCACCAATTTCTTTTTGTATTATTTTCATAACAATATTATGTGCTTGAGTGGTTTCAAGAAAGTCTTTCATTTCCTTTCTCGCAATTTTCTCAATTTCTTTTATGTCAGTATTTGATAAAGCCATTATGCACTCATTCTATCTCTAATTAATGGCTCCATAGCCGTGATGAAAGTAGGTTCAAATTTTCTAAGTTTTTCCAACATATCCATTGTTTCATCATCAAGAAGTAACATATCACCATTTAGATATAAACCACTTCCCTCACCTGAAATTAATACAAAATTTATTTCTAAATCCGGTATCTCACCATCGAATCTGATTTCAGTTTCTGTTATGGTAATCCCTGGTTTCAAATTTGCAATTTGTGAAACTTGTTGTCTAAAAGAATCAACTATTTGTGAAATACTTGTTTTTTCTTCTTGTTTCAGTTGGGTATCTTCTTTGTCCGTAGATAATAATTTTACGTCCACATCATTTACGACCTCAATATTGTCATATTGTTTCTTTTCCGCGGAATTGTCAACACTTTGTGTGTTATCAGTCGGTTGTTGAACCTCCTCTGTTTCTTCGGTAAGTGATTTTTTAGCGTATACCGTTTCATTAAGAGACCTTAATGTTTTCAACATACCTTTTATATCATCGTACCCTGTATTTTTACTATTGTTCATTTTTAAAAATTAGTCTAAAATTAAATGATGGGTTTATATCTGTATAAATATTTGAGAAATTGGATTTACACACAACACCATTAAATTTAATAGCACTTTCTAAATATCCCTGAGAGGGTACAATTTGTTTTGGGATGTTATGTAAATCACAAATGTGTTCACATAGTTTGGATATTACCGATACTTGGTCATCATTATACTTGTCCCAGAAATAGTAGTTTCTCCAATTTCTAAAGAACGGTTCGCAACGATATGGGTCACCAATCCAATTGTGCATGAAACCGGTAACCGTGTTTTTATTCAACCAACCAAGATTTTCGACCGCAATCTTTATGAATTGCTTATCGATATATGGTTCGTCAAATGTATTTGAATAATAATTGGTATCAAAAAGTTGGTAGACTGTACCTAACTTAGTTACAATAAAATGTGGAATTTCATCATACTTACCGCATTTACGGTATCTTAGTTTATTGATGAAATCGTCGGTTCTTCTACTTGTATCGTAAAGTAATATTTGACTTTTTTTCGTTTTCCGACGAACAACATTTAGAGTTTTGCTATCTAAACCTTCTACGTTGTGTATTTCCAACATTTCTAGTTAACTTTTTACTGATAACAGAAGAAATGTCGTTGTCTTCTGTATTATTTATTTCCGAATTGTCCGAACCATAGTTTTCCAACGAGTCCACCTCTGGTTGGAATTCTTCTAATTTTTTTTTTCTTCCTCATTGGGAAGTTCTTCTATTGGTTCGTCAATAACTTGTAGTTCTTCCACAACTTGTGGTTCATCGATAACAGGTTCTTCGTTGTGTAGAGATATCTCTTCAGTGTATTCTTGTACCTCCGTTGGTGTTACAATTGTTTCTTCAACAATATGTTCTTCCTCAACAACTTGAATTTCTTCTATTGGTTGCTGTGGTTCAACAACTTGTGGTTCTTCAATGAGTTCAGGTTCGTTGACCACCGACACCTGCTCAGGTTGTGGTTCTTCTATAACTTGTGGTTCCTCTACTACTTGCGGTTCTTCAATTGGTTGCGGCTCTTCGATAATCTGAGGTTCCTCTATTACTTGTGGTTCTTCAACAATCTGTGGTTCTTCAACGGGTTGGGGTTCTTCTATTACTTGTGGTTCTGAATCGTTATTTATTAAATGGTCCTCAATCAAAAAAACATCATCAATTTCATTTTTATCCTCTTCTTCAGTAATTTCAGGTTCTTTATCTTTAGGTTGTATATTTCTGTTAAGGTACTTCTCAAGTAAATCTAAATCTTCCTGTTTTAATCTCACTCGAGAAACTTCACCCACAATATCTTTAGCGTCTACAACCGGTGTTTCTTCACCAACGGGTTCGGGAGATTCTTTCACCACAGGTATTTCCCCTACATTAGTGTTTTTTTCAGTCTGTGTGAATTTCACTAACATGTGTAAGAATGAAAGCGATATAATTGGTAACATACCTCCAGCGAAAAACGCTAAGAATCTCTTATGACCAACCATATCTGCAGGGTCAACACCAATGTATTCTAAGAGTGGTGAAACTAACTCAACCCAAGAGATAAACGCTTGACTTGTTATGTCTATATAAGAATACGCAAAATAAATGTTACCAATAAATTGAATCAAGGTAACAATACCAAATGGGAAGTAAACTTTTTTTCCCATATCGGCAGAAATAGCAGCAAGTGCTGATAATGCCGCAATCTCAATACCGATTGAAAGGTAAATTGCCCAACTCAATGGGTTTGAAATACCATACCATTTAGTTACGTGTGAAATTGAAACTAATGCAACAGTTACAATCGGAATTAAAAACGCGGATATTATTAATGTTTTATAATTTTTACTGAACCAATTTTTCATTTAATACTATTTTCCAACTTTGTTATTTCATTGTCAATTTGTGTTTGACGAGTTACGTCTAATATTTTTCTATCAGTCGCTTGAATCATTCTTTTTTCAGATTTCAATCCTTCAATTCTCAATCTAACATCCATTTCTTCTTTTGTGTAAGTTGAGTCTTTGATTGATTCAATTTCTTTTCTCATTTTTGAAAGTTCTCTTCCGTCACCACAACTTTTGAATAAACCTAAAAGTGCAATAACTAAAACGATAATTGTGAAATTTTTTTGAATAAAATTTTTCATGTCTTTTTTTATTTATAAATAGTTTAATAATCCGTAACTGTCGTTACGCAATTTCTTTAAAGCCTTATCACGTAGTTGTCTAATCCTCTCTTTGGTGCATCCAAACTCATCGCCCAAATCCTCCAAGTTCATTTCAATACCATTTAAACCGTAAGATTTTTCAATGATTACTTTTTCCCTGTCATCTAATATCGACAACATCATTGATACTCTTTTCTTGATTTCCTCAGCGGTGTTTAAGATGTCTTCAGGATTATCAGCGTTTATATTAATGATTGTGTCAATGAGTTGGTCTCCTTCTTCATTAATCTCATCATTAAGGTTTACACAGTGAGGTAGGACAATTTCTGAACCATTGTCTTCATAGTTAATGAAGAATTGGTCGTCAGCACTTATTTGTTCATTTTTTCTCCTCTTTTGATTTTCTTGAATGATGTTAGATGGTAAACGTATCATCCTTGAATTTTCATTCAATGATGCCATGATAGATTGTTTTACCCACCAAACAGCATAAGAAATAAATTTGTACCCACTGTTTGGGTCAAATCTT
>Ga0181343_1000105_pt1 | contig 38622 bp, 38 predicted proteins | sample Su13VDMLBSD_FD_130110 | JGI IMG/M metagenome (GOLD analysis project Ga0181343, IMG submission 130110) | Freshwater viral communities from Lake Michigan, USA - Su13.VD.MLB.S.D | ecosystem: Environmental > Aquatic > Freshwater > Lake | place: USA: Michigan | collected 2013-07-15
CAAGGAAAATAAACAAATTGATGTTCGTCTAAACTATGATACTGGTCTTGATCCATATTATGGTCTTGTTGATATTGCTGTCGGTGCTGGTATCTTTAAGAAAAATTCAACACGAATTGAACTACCTGATGGAACAAAAGTATTTGAGAAGACCATCTACGATAATCCTGAAAAGTATTTCACAAAGGATGTTCTTGATCTGATTGACAAGGCAGTGTATAATGAGTTCAGTTACGGTGCTGAGATCAAGGAGGAAGATGAAGAATGAGAGTTGTATTAATTACAGGTGGATTTGATCCAATCCATAGCGGACATATTGCTTATTTTCAAGCAGCAAAAGAACTTGGAAATCTTTTATGTGTTGGAGTAAATTCTGATGATTGGTTGGTGCGAAAGAAAGGCAAAGCATTTCTTCCGTTTAATGAAAGATCAGCGATTGTCAATGCTATTAAAGGTGTAGATTTTGTAATTGATTTTGATGATACAGATGGCAGCGCAAAAGATGCTATTCGTAAAGTTAGAAATCATTTTCCTGGAGCAGACATAATCTTCGCAAATGGTGGAGATCGCACTGCTAAAAATATTCCAGAGATGGATATTAAAGACGATAAGTTGATTTTTGTATTTGGTGTTGGTGGTGAAGATAAAAAGAATTCATCAAGTTGGATTCTTAATAATTGGAAATCATAATGACTGATGTTGAAAAACTAATTCTTCACAATCTTCTCAAGAACGAGACATACGCACGAAAAGTTACTCCCTTCCTCAAGAGGGAGTATTTTCATGATCGTTCTGTAAGATTTATTTTTGAAACGGTTCATGACTTTATCTTGAAGTATAATAACCTCCCAACAAAGGAAGCGATCTATATTATTCTTGATAAGAACAAGAGCATCAATCAAGAAGAGATGAAAAGAATTTCAACTTATGTTGAAGAGATTTCAAATGCCAAGGATAATGTAGACTTTGAATGGTTGATGACGGAGACTGAAACATTCTGTAAAGATAAAGCAGTCTATAATGCCATCATGGAATCTATTCAGATCATTGATGGAAAGACTCAACAATCGCAAGGATCTATTCCTGATATTCTTTCAAAAGCATTGGCAGTATCTTTTGATGTTCACATCGGTCACGATTATATCGAAGATTATGAGAAACGATATGATTTCTACCACACGATAGAGAAGCGTATTCCTTTTGATCTTGATGGATTCAATCAGATCACCAATGGTGGAACTCCTGCGAAGACTTTGAATATTGTCATGGCAGGAACTGGTGTTGGTAAATCATTGTTTCTTTGCCATCATGCCGCAAACTGCCTCAAGCAAAATTGTAATGTTCTGTATATCACATGTGAGATGGCAGAAGAAAGAATCGCAGAGAGAATTGACGCAAATCTTCTTGATGTAACTCTTGATAATCTTCGTGAACTTCCAAAGACACTTTATGAAAAGAAGATTCAAAATCTTAGTTCTGGTGTAAAGGGTAAACTCATCATCAAGGAATATCCAACTGCCACAGCAAATGTGAATCACTTTAGATTTCTTCTTGACGAACTTTGGTTGAAGAGGAAGTTTAAACCAGATATTATCTTTATTGATTATCTAAACATCTGTGCTTCAGCAAGAGTCAAGAGTGGAAACAATGTGAACTCATATACTTACATCAAGTCAATTGCTGAAGAGATTCGTGGTCTGGCAGTTGAGTATAATGTTCCAATCTTCAGTGCGACTCAAACAACTCGCTCTGGATATTCAAGCACTGATGTCGGTCTTGAAGATACATCCGAGTCTTTCGGTCTTCCCGCAACTGCTGACTTTATGTTTGCCTTGATCTCCACAGAAGAACTTGCCGAACTCAATCAGATCATGGTAAAGCAATTGAAGAATCGGTATAATGATACGGCAACAAATCGTAAGTTTCTATTGAATATTACAAGAGCAAAGATGAAAGTTTCTGATATTCAACAGCAGACTGTGAATGCGATGGCAATTCCAGCAAGTCCTCCTCCGAAGCAAAAGGGTAGTAAGTTTGAAGATTGGAGTTTCTGATGTCAACTTATCTAGATCGTAAGTACATCAATCTTGTTTCCAATACACTTGAGAAGTTCAAGTGGAAAAAAGTAAATCTTGCCAATTGTCGTTGTCCATTGTGTGGTGATTCGGAGAACAACAAGAATAAAGCAAGAGGATATTTTTTTAGTTCCAAAGACAGTTATTTTTATAAGTGCCACAACTGTGGTGCTTCTTATAATGTCTATAAGTTTCTTGAGATAATTTCTCCGTCATTATTCAAGCAATATTGCTTGGAGAAGTTTACTGAAAAGAACAACAAGATAATTGCTGATGAACCAATTGTAAGAAAACCAATTTTCACAGAGACACTAAAGCAAGAAGAACCAACACATCCAAAGGTTATAAAGTTTCTAGAGTCAAGAAGAATTCCAAAGCAACACTGGAATAAGTTTGGATATACTGAACATTTTGCTGAGTATGCCAAGACAATTAATTCTGATTATTCCTTGATTGACGATGCCAGAATTTTAATTCCAATTTGCGATGAACATAATCAATTGATTGGATCTCAGGGACGAGCATTTGGAAATGGAAAACCAAAATATATTACTCTCAAGAAAGATGAGTCAATTAAATTAACTTATGGATTGAATACCGTTGATAAGAGCAAACCAATCTTTGTTGTGGAGGGTCCGATCGACAGTCTGTTCCTTCCCAATGCGATTGCTTGCTTGGGTGTAGGAAATTTTCTAGAGGTCAGGGAAAAGTTTCCAAAGCAGGATCTTATCTTTGTTGTAGATAATGAACCACGAAACAAAGCAGTGGTTGATGTCATGGGACAATTAATAGAGAATAAAGAGAAAGTTTGTATTTTTCCTGACTTTATCAAAGATAAGGATATAAATGATATGGTGTTGAACGATGTCAATGTTTCTGATATCATCACCACTCACACATACAGTGGAGCATCAGCAATGCTCACATTCAATAAATGGAGAAAATGCCAATGAAAATTAGTGAACAAGACTTTTTACTGCTGACGGGGTTGGCAGACTTTCACTTCAAGTTCGCAGAATATGTTCGTGAAGCAGATCAGGATATGTTCTATCGTGCGATAGACTACGCAAAGACTTATGCCAAGACTGATGGCATGAAGTTTGATTATTGGCATGAAGATCATAAAAAGTTTCTTGAAGAAATGAATCAAATCTTTTTGAAACTACAAGCAAAATTTGATCGTCTTGTGAATAAAGTCGGTGATGAAGAAGAAGCAAAACGACTTTGGGTGAAGAAAAAGAATACTTCACACGAAGATCCACTTGGCATGTCAAGGTATCTTGAGAATTTTATTCACCATGCCAAAGAACTTGATTATGATTCCTTTGATCTCAATGATTGGGAAAATTATATGAAAATCTGCAAGCACATCAAAGATCCAAAGTTTTTAGAATTTGCTGTTGGTTGTATGACAAAAGTTCTTGGTTCTGATCATGATTTTATAAAGGGGTTGAAGAGTGAAAATTAATGTTCTTGATGCTGGGTTTGTTGAACTTGTAGAATGTATGGGTTCTGATTTAACGGTGGTTAACGCTGCTAGAGTTTCCTTCAATAAGGAAAGTGTTTGGCAAACTGATCAAAAGGGAAGTAAGATTCTCTCAGATAAAGATTTCAAACTTATTCGTTATCTAGCAGAACATGAGCATTGGACTCCCTTTGCTCATCCACAGATTACACTGAGAATCAAAGCACCTATTTCTATTCGCACACAACTTTTTAAACATAAAGTTGGATTTGTCGAGAATGAAATTTCACGACGATATGTTTCATATGAACCAGATCTTTATTTTCCATACTTTCGTGGCAAACCCACAAATGGCGCAAAACAAGGTTCTGAAGATTTTATCACAGATATAAAAATGAAAGAAGAGATTGATCGTAAATATCGTGAAGCAGCAGAAAAGTGTGTTGAAGTTTACGATGATCTTCTAGAAGCAGGGGTCGCACCAGAACAAGCACGATTTGTTTTACCACAAGGTGTTTACACTGAGTGGTGGTGGACTGGTTCTTTATCGGCATATGCGCGAGTTTATACACAAAGAATTAACCCACACGCGCAGTGGGAAGTGCGTGAGTATGCTAAAGCAATTGGTGAAATCATCGAACCTCTTTTCCCAGAATCTTGGTTGGCACTCACTCGTAAGTATAATACATAAGAATGCCCATTTGGGAAAACAGGAGTTACTATGAAAGAATTGCCATCTGATTATCAGAAATTTATCCACACCTCCAGATATGCTCGTTGGATTGAAAAAGAAAAACGACGAGAGACATGGGGTGAAACCGTAAAGCGTTATTTTGATTTCTTTGAGAACCACCTTAAGGAAAATAATGATTATTCAATGACGCCAGAATTAAGAGCAGAACTTGAAGATGCTGTTCTAAATCTTGAAATTATGCCATCCATGCGCGCACTCATGACTGCTGGTGAAGCACTTCGTAGAGATAATACCGCAGGATATAATTGTTCCTATGTTGTAATTAATCGTGTTCGTGCTTTTGATGAAATTCTCTATATACTCATGTGTGGAACGGGAGTAGGATTCTCCGTGGAGCGTCAGTATGTTGAAAAACTTCCTACAATTGCTGAAAACTTCTCTGCTAGTGATACCACGATCATTGTGGAAGATAGCAAGGCTGGTTGGGCTAAGGCTTACAAAGAACTTATCTCCTTACTCATTGGAGGTCAAGTACCGCAATGGGACTTATCAAAGGTTCGTGCTGCTGGGGCAAGACTTAAAACCTTTGGAGGGCGCGCCTCGGGACCAAGACCTCTTGAAGATCTCTTCAAATTCACGATTGACACTTTTAAGAGAGCAGCAGGACGCAAACTCACTTCAATCGAATGCCACGATATCGTTTGTAAAATTGCGGAGATTGTCGTGGTGGGAGGAGTCCGTAGATCTGCTCTTATTAGCTTATCCAATCTCACAGATGAAAGGATGCGAGATGCCAAGTCTGGTGCTTGGTGGAACGAGAACCCGCAAAGGGCGCTCGCGAACAACTCGGTCGCGTATAAAGAAAAACCAGAAATAGGAGTGTTCATGGATGAATGGGTTTCGCTATATAAATCAAAGAGTGGAGAACGCGGTATTTTTAATCGCGATGCGTGCCGCAGAACTGTGTCTAAACTTGGAGATCGTCGTGACTCATCTTATGAGTTTGGCACAAATCCTTGCTCTGAGATTATTCTTCGCGACCGTGAATTTTGCAACCTTACTGAAGTTGTAGTTCGTCCTAGTGACACTGTAGAATCTCTTAAGCGTAAAGTTCGTCTTGCTTCTATTCTTGGAACATGGCAAGCATCACTTACTCACTTCCCATATCTTTCTTCAGAATGGAAAAAGAATTGTGAAGAAGAGGCATTGCTTGGTGTATCTCTTACTGGTATACTAGACAATGCTATGATGAGAGGCACATCAAATCTTGAAACTATTCTTCTTGAACTAAAACAAGAAGCAATTAATACCAATCAAGTTTGGGCAAGAACAATTGGAATTAATCCAGCAGCAGCGATTACTTGTATCAAACCATCAGGCACAGTTTCCCAACTGACTGATGCGGCATCAGGTATCCACGCAAGACATAATAATTATTATATCCGTACAGTTCGTGCGGATCGTAAAGATCCTCTGTGTCAAATGATGATTGACATGGGATTTCCTGCGGAACCTTGTGTAATGAAACCAGACCATACAATGGTCTTTTCATTCCCAATGAAAGCAGAGGGATCAATCACTCGTAACGACATGACCGCGATTGAGCATCTAGAGCTATGGTTGACATACCAAAGATATTGGTGTGAACACAAACCATCAATCACGATTACTGTCAAGGAACATGAGTGGATGGAGGTTGGAGCATTTGTGTATAAACACTTTGATGAGATATCGGGTATTTCATTTTTACCACACTCCGACCACAGTTACAGACAAGCACCTTATCAAGACTGCTCCAAAGAGGAATATGAAGCAGCACTTGAGAAGATGCCAAAGAATGTAGACTGGACTCTTCTTTCAAAGTATGAGAAGGAAGACAAGACGGTGGGAACTCAGACTTTCGCTTGCAGTGGCGATAAGTGTGAACTCGTTGACTTAACTGCGTAATTCATTTAGGAGAAAACAATGAACAGAATTTTAAATAGTTTAGTATCGTTAGTAGTATTATTCGCATCCTCTGTAGCAATTGCTCAAGAGGCAACACCAGTAGCACCAAAGGAAGAGTGCTGCTCAGAGTTTAAGATTGACTGGACAGCATCAGCAAGTCTTTATAGTCTAAATGCTGGAGATATTTTAGTTATTGATAACAAATTCTCAACAGATCTTACAAAAGATCTTACAGTTGGAATTGATGTTCCTGTGATCAATAATGACAATCAATCAACTGGAGCAGGCCTTGCTTGGCAATTAAATAATGGAGGAGTAGAAGAATCAACCACTGGTTTCAGTGATATTACTTTCTTCTTTGCTTATGATCTATGGGATGGAAAGTGTTCATTCTTAGGAAAGGATACTTCTGTTGATCTTATCGGTGGTGTACAAGCACCGATTGATGGAGCATACTCATCAGATACACCAGTATGGTATATTGGTGGTATTTTTGGTGTTACTGATTCTGAATGGAAGGTAACACAACAGGTCAAGTATAGTTTTGTTGATGAGTATACATTTGATCCAATGTTTGGTGGGTTTGTAGATGGAGATATTTTTGCTCTTGATACAAAGTTTGCTTATCATATCAATAAGAATTTTGATGTTGGTGTACAACTCAATCAAGCATATATAGATGGTGGAAACGCAATTCTTCTTGGACCATGTATGGACTTCGCGGTTTCAGAGAAGATGAATTTTAATGTTGGACTCGGATTTGCCGTGTCTGACGACATTCCTTATGATGAATTAAACTCAGTCGTTGGGTTTAAGTTTGGATACCAGTTCTAACCCCACTTGAGATAGCATCTCAGGTCCGACAACCCCCCTACCCCCCCGTCTATGGGGGGTTGTTTCTTTTATAAATAGTGGTAAGGAGAATCCCATGAACAAAATTTTAAGTTTCGTATTCGCTCTTTTGATTTCTTTTTCTGCTATAGCACAAACCCCACCAACTAAGGTTCCGCAGTCAGACGGAACTATTCAGTTAGTGCCAGTGCCTCCTGCTGTTGTATTCACCCCATACTTCATTGATCCGACTATAGGTTACAGAGTTCTTTTGGAATCTGGTTATTCCAACAAAGATTGGGATGGAAGAAATAAAAACGGATTACTCGCAAAGAAGGGTGATATTGTTGATGTTCGTATTCTGGCACAACCGATATCAAAGACTAAAGTTGTAGACGGTAAGACAGTATATCTGTGGAGCATTTTTCGTAGTGGTGATTTTGTAGTGACATGGGACAGTACAAAGTTTGAACTGCTTCCTATTACAACAATGCTTGACGCTTCTGTATTTAATAATGCGAAATCGGGATTTGTTGCTCCCGATAAATCTGGGGGAGTAAACGAAGCAACAATTCCTAACGATGGCAATGCTTTGTATCATGTGGAAGCTCTTCCCGCTCCAGAAAAAAGATTCCCTGCGTTAAAACCATTATATTATCAATGGAATTTTGATGGATATATGTGGCAGAGTGGATATCGTGTTGTTGGAACTCTCAAGTTTAAGGTAAAGGGTGACTTTTATTATCCTACAAGTCAGTTGAGTGATATAAAAATTCTTCCAAGCATAACTGTGAATGAAATTGAAACTAAGACAAAGATTGATGGAAGTCCCGTAATAGGAACAAACATCCTGAGTGAAACTCGCAATGCTGTAAATCAAATCAAATTTGGTGCTCCAAAAGATTACAAGATTTCTCACACGCTTTCAGCACCAACAACTCAATTTAAAGTTGGCGATATTGTTCCAGTAAAAGTTCTAATCAAGAATGAAACTCTTCCACAAAGAGCGTTTTCGGTATCTTCTATATTTGCCTGGGACAATACTAAGTTGGAATTCATGGGTATTGATAAGACTGGTGCTAGAGCAAGCATGATGAACAAGATTGATTTAATTGATCCCAAAGCAGTAAATGAATCAATGGTTCCAAAAGATGGAAATGCTTGGCATAATTGGTTGGGTCAACTTGGCGACAAAACCTACATCGACAAGGAAAATCTTATAGTTACTCTAAACTTCAAGGTAATCGCACCATTTGATGCTACTATAGTTGAACTCATAGAGAAGAGTGATCCTCGCATTGCTGGATTGTTTCAGTCTGATGAAACGGGAATATTGGGAAGCGATACACCTGGTGTATTTGTAACAGGTCAGAAAACAAATGCTGTGGTATTTGGTCAATAAATTATGTACGAATATACAATTCAATCTATAGATAAAATAGTTGACGGAGATACAATTGATATTGTAATTGATCTTGGGTTTTCCATATTCTCAAGACAGAGATTACGTCTAAAAGGTATTGATGCTCCAGAAACTCTTACTAAGAATGAAATTGAAAAACAATTAGGAAACGAAGCAAAAGAATTTGTTGCTGTTTGGATGATTAATCAAAAAAATTTAAGAATACAAACATTCAAAGATGACAAATACGGGAGAATGTTAGTTGAAGTTTTTGGAGATAATGATGTTTGTTTGAATAAATTGATGATTGAAGAGGGATACGCTTGGAGTTATAACGGAGTTGGTGAGAGAGTGAAAGATTTTAATCTGTTGTTAGAAAAACGAAAGTAATATTATGGCGTATGTTGTAAACTTTCTTCGTGCCTATGGCATTCAAAAGATATATTTTAATGCTGTAGCAACTCCAGTGTCGATTCCTACTGATATCTGGGCAGCTACTTGGTTGCCAACAGATGATTCAATTGGATTCCCAATGACATTGGCAGCAGAGGATATGGGGGATGTAAACACATACACATATGTGAAACCCATGATTTCTGTTTTGGATTGTATTGGTGATGGTGGATATGAGAATAGCACAGTAACCCAATTCATTAATGGAACAAATTGCGGAGTTCCAAATCTTCGCTTAAATGCTATCGTGAATAAGTTAAAGGATTTACCAGAAGGTAAAAGATCCTATGTGTTGACCAGATACAATCAGGGACCATTTTACGATGAAGTTGCAGATAGATTTTCAAATGGCGAACAATCTCCATGGGCAGAATTTCTTGGAACAACTTTAGACAGTGATGTGACAACACTGTTTACTCGAATCGGTGCTTCTGGTGCAACTCCCGATTATGCTATTTTGGATTGTGAACAATATAATTTTGTATTTCCTTATCAAGTATTATCTAATCATTCGGGAACTACTTTAGATTCTCTTCAAGTATTTGGAATTACAAGCAACGCACAGTATACTCAACCTTGGTACGGTGTTACTGCCTTTAGAGATTTGTATACAAATGCAATTACTGGACAAACTTTTGGATTTGGTAATATATTAAATGGAACATATCATCCACAAAATACCAGAGATTATCTGTATTGGGATATGTCGGTTCTTGCTCTTCACGATACTGTTCAGAATAAATTTATAGTAGAACCATTACAGCAAATCTTCCCTTCTATTAAAGTTTCAAACTATGACAGTTTTGTTTTAACTGACGGTGGAACTTTGGGTAATTATTATAATCAAAATGGACATCCAATACTGAAATCCACTAAAGTGGGAGATGCGGCATCTCCTGTGCTATATGCTGGATGGGCATTTCCAACTGTATATGGTATTAGTGATGAAGATACAACCAAAATCGTAAGAACCAACTATGGTGGAACTACTGCGTTTGGAAGTAACGCTTGGAATCATTTCTTATTGATATTACAAAATATGAGAGCAACAAAGAGAGGCAACCCAAATACACCAATAAGACCATGGATCGCAAGTCCATACTTTGCGGAATCTGCAAACGGATTTGATGCTCAGTGGACGGATAGCACAGAAAATCTTGGTCTTTATTATGAATCTCTAAGGCATATGGCACTAACTGATACTGAGTTGTTCTTATATTTTAATAGTGGTTCACCTGTTGCTGAAAGTGATGCCACAAAGATGCAAACAGCATTAACTAGATTGAATTCTGTTCTTCAAGAAGTAAATACAATTAAAGGTGGATATCAATCAAATAAATGTACAACAACAGAAAGAATTGATTTTTTAGCAGATTATGTGCTAACTGGTGCTGGAACAACAAGAGGAACTTATCTTTGGAGAGTTACACCGAAACCAGGTTTTGTTTTACAAACCAACGACAGATTTCCAATAGAAACTGATAATGATGGTGGTGCGTGGTTAGAAACAGAAACATCAACTCCTCCTGGGTTGACATTAACATTGGAATCGCAATTTGCTAAATTAAGAAATAAAGATTTAACAAAAAGATTCTATAGTTACATGTTTATTGCCAATCAGACTGGAGTTACAGATCCTGCAAATTTAATTTTTGATGGATGGAATTATATTTCAAAAGCAACATTTATGGGTAAACCAGATTCTGGATACGGATCTGCTCCAAAATCAACTAGAGCATATCCATTTGAATATAATCCAGCAAATCCAAAAACTAGTTCTCCTTGGCATAACGTAATCTACGAACGATTCTTTGAAGATTATTTTGCGGGAATCAGAGCATTATCTATTCATTTTCCTTGGTCAACAGCATTTAGTGGATATAGTGGAATGAATTCTTGGATGTTACAACCACTTGATATGTTATATGGAACAACAGGATTTACATTTATGTACCCAAGAGCAGGATTATGTGGTTATATAAATGGATATAATTCCACAACCGAACCAGAATGGTGTCAGGCAAGAGTAAAAGGATTTACGGGGGCAATTAAACAACTATTAGAAGGAACTATGTCTCCATCTGGTAGAACTGGAATAACTCAAGCATGTGATGTTATGATTTATACTCCATCATTAGATGGATGGGCAAATTACAGAACTCAAAAACATATATGGTGGGATCGATGTGCTGGTACTAGTGCTGAAAGAGACACTGCTTTAAATGCGAGAATTGATCAGTATATAAATGAACTGATAATTCCAATGAAGGCAACAACCGCCACTGGTGGAATTTTGTCTATATCATTAGATGTTGGTTCATACGCAGCAACTCCAGATGACATTCATCTTTGGAGAACTATGCCAGATTATAGATCAGATACTTGTGAACTTGCTTCGTGGTATATGCGAGGAAAATTGGAAGAAAATGGAGTTTATTGTTATACAGAAGCAAGAGGTGTAACGCAATGGAATAAAATTGATCTTGGATTCTCATATCCAGATGGAGTTCCAAAACGGGGAGCAACTGGTGCTACTGCTTCAACTGGCATGAAAGCAATAGTTGGTGATGAAAATTATATTTGGTACAGTGATCCAGATTTGGCATTTTCCAATGGAGATTCGTATTACAGAAATAGAAGTTTTATACGAAACATCAATTCTGCTGGATTTCATAGATTAACTGGAAGTTATCTTACACTTGGTTCAAGATTGCCATGGAAATTTTCAACGCAAACCACTTATGAAGGTTTCACGATGGAACAGTACTATGCTAATTTTTCAGATCCAGCTGGTAGTCATTATTCTTTTAGTATGGTATATTCTCCATACTGGTCTTTGAGTCAAATATATGGTGGTGCTGATATTTACAATGATTATCTGTATCGAACAGCAACTTATGGTAATGCTGTTTGGGGTGAAAGAAGAGCAATGAAGCAATTTTCGACTTTAGCATTAGATTGGTTTTCATTTGCTGGTTGGAATTTGATAAACATAGGAAGATGTGCTGGTAGTGGTGGTCTTGGAGCAACATTATCGCATGATTATACATGGTGGGATCCAGTAGCAGTTCCGTCCGTAAATACAATGCCTAGATTTTATGGGTATGGATTCACAACATCCGCCGCATCTAAAACTATTTTTGGATACCCAACAGATACTTATACTGCTGGGTTCTGGACAGATGCCACTGTGGATTGGTGGAGAGATAATGTTCGTGGTAAAACTTTTGGAACTCTCTTGAATATATTTAAAGATCTCGCCATGAGAGCAAATCCAACAGGTGCTCCAGATCCACCATATTGGATTGATGCGCCTTCGCCAGAACCATTTCCATCATATCCAGTATGGGGACATACGGATACTTATTGGACAAATGGAATTGATTCTACGATAAGATAAAAGAAAAAACCCCCTTTCGGGGGTTTTTTCATACAACTCTTGATTGTGGAATTATCGGCATTCTTCTAACAGTTCGTGTTGATTTTGTTGAATTGGCAGTCATGAAATTTGCTGTCAATTCTGGAACTGTTGGTGGTTTAGTACCACTTGCCCATAGATCATCAAAGTCAGTTGGTTTTTCTATTCCCGCTTCTCTTTCTCTTCGTTCTCTTTCTCTTTTTGCTTTATCTCTCAACACTTCTGCTTCTGGGTTTGTATTTGGATCTGGATTTCTTTGTAGTTCTGTTTCTGGTTTAGGAGCAGGCGCTGGTGCTTCTGGTCTTTGTAATAATTCTGGTGGTTGCGGTGCTGGTGCTTGTGGTTTAGGAGTAGGCGCTGGTGCTTGTGGTGGTTGCGGTGCTGGTGCTTGTGGTGGTTGCGGTGCTGGTGCTTGTGGTTTAGGAGTAGGCGCTGGTGCTTGTGGTGCTTGTGGTGCTGGTGCTTGTGGTTTAGGAGTAGGCGCTGGTGCTTGTGGTGCTTGTGGTGCTGGTGTTCTTGGTCCACGCAATTGTGTTTCTGGGACTCTTAAATTTTCACCTGGTTTGTTTGGATTTGGACTAGCATTTACTGCATCGATTGCTCTTCTATGAGAATCCCTTGTTGTGTCTAGAACATCAGGTGGGAGTTCTCCTCTTTGAATTTGACCAACAACTCTTCCTTCTGGAGAATTTGGATTGATATATCCACCTGGTCCACCAACTTGACCTGGTTGTGGTTCTCTTCTTTGGGGATTTCTTGCTTGTCTGTCTGCTTCTCTGGCAACTTCCATGTCTCTTCTATTTTGATCTGCTTGTGCTTGTTGCTTTGGAGAAATATTAAATGTGCCATCAGGATTGATTGATGCCTTGCTATTTGGATCGTAACGAATATCACCAGCTTTTAGTGGTGCTTCTCCTCTTGCTTCTCTGTCTTTATTTGTTTTTGTTAACTCTGTTTGTTCTTCTGCTTTTCTTATTTCGCCTCTTTTTCTTCTTTCTCGTCTTTCGCGTTCTCTCGCTGCTCTTGCTTCTGGTGTGTTTCGTTCTGCTTCTTTTGCTGCCTCTTGTTCTTTTCTTGCTGCTCTTCTTTCTTCTGCTTCTGCTTCTCTTCTCTCTCTGTTTGCTGCCATTCTTTCTCTATATTGTTGAAGATTGCGAGCAGAAGTTCTTTGTTCCTGTAATGAGATCTTATCAAGAGAAGATCTTAAAGAATTAATCATGCTTGAATTAAAAAATCTAAAATCGGGGTTCATGCCATTGTTCCTTGTGTTTGTGTTTGTGGGGTAACGATCATATTTTTCATGTAATTTTTAAGTTCTGATTTGATGTTATCTGGTAATGTGTCAAACCCACTATAAGATGATGACGTAGATGTACCCGATCTTGTTCTTTCTAAAGCAGATTCTACTTCTCTGTCTGATAATGGTTCTAATGAACTTCCCGAAGATCTTCTATTTCTTGTATCTATAACTTGTGCTTTTGATTCAGCGCCTGCTTCTATTTTTCTTTCACCATAAGGTTTATCTTGATCTGTTTTAATTTCTGGTATCGTGCTGCGATCTGTTTGAGTAGCAAATTGCTGAACATGGGTCATTTCATGTGGTAATACTTTACCCCCTTGTTCTTTTTGTGGATTATCCGCAGATACTGTTACATCTCTACCATGTGCCACACCAGCAAGGGTTGGACTTTCATATCTGACTTTAGTGACATCAAATGACGAAGTTCTGTAGGCGGGATGTCTTGGATCTCCCCACATAATAGATGCTTGTCTTTTTGCTTCATCTGACATGGAATCGAATGTTCTTCTTTGTGTCTGAAAGGCAGAATCATATTCACCTTTGAATTCTGGTTTAACTTCTCCCTGTGAACGGGGAGTGTTTGAATATGCTCTTTGTGTAATTTCTTCTGGTGTGGTTTTTACTTTAGTTCCAGGAACCACTTCCTTTACATTAAAATTGATGTCAGTTGTTTCAACCAATGCCTTTTTGAGACATTCGTTCATTGTTTTGAACATTGATTTGTTGAAATAGTTGTATTTATATCCCATAGGGGTAATCTCCGTTTGACTAAATATTTATAACCATGATTATTTCTGCTATTGATTATTCTCTCAACGGTCCCGCTATTTGTGTCTATAATACACAAAAGGAATTCAACTTCAAAAATTGTTCCTTTTATTTTCTCACAGATACCAAAAAATATGCCACAACCTTCATGAATAACATTCATGGAGAATTATTTCAGGATTACGAAGAGGATTGCGAGAGATACGACTCAATCTCGTCCTGGGTCATGCGTATCGTAACGGGGTCTGATTATGTAGCACTGGAAGGATACGCTTATAACGCAACTGGACGAGTTTTCCACCTAGCAGAGAATACTGGAGTGCTCAAGTATAAATTATACCAAGCAGGAATACCCGTGGAGATATTGGAACCAACCAAGGTAAAGAAATTCTTTTCTGAACGAGGAAACGCGGATAAACCAAAGATGTACGATGCTTTTTTGAAAGAAACTCAAATAGATCTCGCTGAGATCATAACACCAAACAAGACTTTACTTGGAAGTCCCGTCACTGACATTGTTGACGCTTACGCTATTTGTAGTACCTTTTTCAACACCTTTGATCTCTGATGTGTCTACAAACCCATCATGGTTTTGATCTTCTCCACCTTCGTTTCTAAAATATAACCAGATTGCCCATAGAACAATCGTGGTATAAAAGAGAACCGCATACCAATTAATATCTATGACAGTCAGGGGTTCACCAGCAGGAACTAGTCCTTGTGGATCTTCTTGACCTTTGAGTGGTGGAGAATATTTTACGGTGGGAACTGTTTTACAAGCAAATAGGCACGAAGATATGAATAATGTAGAGATCAAAGTTTTCATGTTTTATTTCCTGCTGCTGCGGAACCAAAATAGAATCCAACAATACTGACGAGAATTTGTCTATTCTCACTCGTAAACAAATATCCATTTACGACTTGAAATATCTTTTCATTTGTCTCTGGAATTATACCAAAGAATCTTTCTGGATTTGTCTGATCGACTTCAACAATGGTTGGAATTCCGAAGAATGGAAGAACAAATGGTGCGAGTATTGTACCAAAGAGAATTATGAGCACAATGAGTCTTCTTACTGCTTTTCCAGCATCAATTGGAATTCTTTTTAATGCTTCGTTTTGATTGCGATTTGTTCGGTCATTCATCTCAAGCAGACGCTTGAAGTTCTCTGCTTCGGCAGCACGCTTCTCTGCGATGTAACGAAAAAGAAATCCAACAGCACTTCCACCAATCAATGATAATAATTCCATAGACATAGACAAACTCCCAAAATTAATAAGGTTCTGTTCCAACATTCAATCTTCCCAGTAGTTTGGTCATAATTTTTCTTCTAAAGGGTTTTGCTGCTTTTGATGCCATTCTATTCTTGAGTGGAGGAACTGCCACATCATCTGGAGCAGGACCACCAAGATTGTATCCCATACCAGAGATGCCACCACCCGAAGCAGTCATCATTGCTCCACCTTCATTTTCTTGAATATCTTGTTTTGGTTTCATACGACTTTTTCTTGCTCCACTTTCAGCAACATTTCTCATTGTGAATTCTCTGGAAACAAGTTTAATTGGATCTAAACCAGGAATTGTATGGACAATACCTTCACCCATTTTATAATTTACTTTGCCTGTTTTTGGATCAATTGGTTTTATATCTGGATTTGTTTTATAGGCAATATCTGTGATTAAATCTCTGGCAGCATCTATGTGATCATGACCTTCTAGCATTCGATGTATAGCAAGTGAATTAAAAGATGTTCCTTTTCTTCTTCCAAAAAATTCCATATGCTTGAGAATTCTATCTTTTTCTGCCTTTGAATTGGTTCCTGTTAATTTTTTAACAGAATGAAGCATTAAAGAATCAAGAGATCTTCTATCTCCGTATTCTCCTCTTTGAAATGCGTTATTATATCCTCGCAGAAATTCATATCTATGCCCTTGTTTATTTGTTGGATCTCTATGTTTGGCAATTTGTCTTGTGACTCTGGCAACTTCTGGATCGGCAAATATATTTTGTATTTGTGAAATATGATGATTTAATTTTTCTAATTCTTCTGGTGTGGCATCTCGTTGTATATGATCCATTGTTATTCTTGGAACAGTTACTTCACTTGTACTCAAATGAGACATGTCTGGAGCAGGAATAATTTTTTCATCTCTTAATATGGAATGTATTGCTACTGCTCCTTTTGGTCCAGAAGTTATATGAGAAAGTCGTGACTTTGGTTTCATATATGAAATAACATTTCCCTTAAATTGCGTAGGGGTGTTGTGTAGTAGTACATCTGCTTGAAACTTTGTTCCAGGTTCTAGATTTGGATGAGATGCTGCTTTTAAGGTCAGAAGCAGTGGATCTTTAAGAAATGGTTTATTGCGTTTGGTAGTCCACTCATGTATCTCATCTTCCGAGTATAAAGGAACATTGTGTTCTCCCGTTCCTTTATACATGCTAAATGCTCTACCATCTGCTTCTTTTCCGCCTTTAGTTGATGCCAATCCATCTATCTTTAACGACATGTTACCTTCTGTTGGTTTATTTTGTACCCAATTTAACATGTCTGTGAGATGACGAATTACTTCATTAGGTTTACCAATTATTGCTTTTTCTACTAAATGTGGTAAATGTATTATAGTATCTTCTGATGTTTTTGCTTCAGTTAATACTTTTTGGAAAAGGTCGGCAATTGAGTTTATCATTTTAATCTCTGAAGTATTTTAACTATTCTGTGATCTGAATGGATTCCATGTATGTCTGCTTCTGGAATCTGATACGGTAAATATTGAAGATACTCAAGAAATGCTTTCAAATAAGAATGAAGGTCTTTGTTTAACTTGTAGAACAATATTCTCACTGCTCCCTCAACACCAAACACATTCTGTAGAATGATAATATGATTTAATATCAGTCTTTCTTTCAAATCACCATACTTTTTGTATTTAATCAGAAGTCGTTTGATGTATTTTATTCTGGACAAATCTTCCTTGAATTCTTCTATACCAGTACAACTAGAGTTCTGGTACATCTTCATAGCGTACATAACAAAATTATTTGGATTTAATTTGTCCTTCATAACAAAAAAGTCACTTATCTCTTTAGTTGACGATCAACTCGTCTTGTGTCTTTTCTTGTTTCTCTTTCAACATCACCAGATGGATCTCTCATCTTTTTTGCTCTTGCCCCCTCAGCTCTTTGTTCCATGATCTTTTTCATGGTATCCATTCTTGTTTGTCTCTTTGCCTTAGAGAGATAACCTTCAGTGATTGAATCACCTGGTGTTAGTTTACCTTCTAACTTGAATCCACCTTCTGTCTTAATTACACGAACTTCCAGATTATATTTTGGAAGATCTGCTCCAGTATCAAATCCCTTGGAAAGATCTGTTGTTGGTGTTACTCCAAATGCCGAACCACCAAATGTAACTGGGTAATTATTTACCGCTTCCACTGGTTGGACATTTGTAAAAGGAAAATCAAGAGTGAGATGGTTAAGTCTTGCTCTCAACTGGGCAATCTCATTTTGTGGATTAAGTGTTACTCTCTTGAAGAAGTGAGCAATAAAATTATTGATTCTATGTAAACCTTCTGGAGTCTTTGGATTGAGTCTATCATTACCTTGTACAGTCTCGGCATCAACTGGACCAAGTGCTCCTTGGTATTCCTGTGATTGAGCGTTGCCGATTACTGAAGGATATCCTGTGCTGAATTCATGTAAGTTTTTCATGTTTACCTCTTTACTATTTAGTTAAGTTTATTTCTTCTTCTTCTTGCCTTTTTTGCGAGTAGAAGTTGTGCTGGATGTTTCCTTGGAACTACCCCCACCACGCTTCTTGAGAATGATGTAAGTTGCATAACGATATTTTGCGTTCTTATCTGAATCTTTGCCTTTAATTGCTTTGATTCCTTTTACTCTTTTGGCAAGACGATCTCTTTCAGAAATTTCTTTCTTTGACATAGATCCCTTGTGTTGTTTGTTTACAACTTCTTCCACTATTGTTTTTAGTGTGGTCGAAATAACTTCTTCAGTCTTTGCTGATCTCCAACCACCACCACGCTTCTTATACCATTTTGCTGCCCATGCGTTAGCATATGCTGATGGATATACTTTAAACTTTTGACGGGCAAGTGCTTTTGCCTTTGACCATAATTTTTTATCTGTTGGACTATTCTTTGATTCGTTTAACATTGGTCTGGTGTCTCCTTCAAAAGACTCATTTGTACCACATCGGCAACCCCAAACGCGAAGTGCTGCGTTAATCTTGCTCTTTGGATCTCTTGCAGTCTTGGAACTGGTTCTTCTCTTCTTCATTCCACACATACGAGCACAGAATGATTTTCTACGCTTTTGTGTTTTCTTTGAAAGTTTATTGAAACCACCTTTACGCTTTGCTTCATCCTTGGTTTCAATGCCAGCATGAATGCCTTGTCTTCGTGCTTCCGCGCGAGATAGACCACCCTCTGGGTGATTCTTACCCTTCTTAAATCCTTTGTATGGTTTTTTATGTTTCTTTGCTTCTTGTAGATCGTTATCACATCCACAATCAGATTTTTTGTTTAGTTTACGCTCAATAAACATTTGTTTGAGGGTTTCGTACATTTCGTTTACCTTTTTCTTTCCTGGCTTATATTTATTCTTTTCACCATCCCAAGTCTTTCCAGACTTATGTGAACTGAATTGTTTGCCTTCTCGGTGTGCTTTTTGTTTCAGTCTCACTGCTTTTTTCTTTTCCTTTGGACTCATCTCACTCCAAGTTTCTGGACTTTTATCTGATACTCTTTTGGATGGACGACATTTAACTCGTCCACGACCCTTGTAATCACCACACTCTGAACCATCTTGTGCCGTCCACTTTTCTTTAAACCACCTTCGTAGATCTTCGTTTAGTCTCTTTTTACGACCTTGACAATGTGCTCTTTGACTAAATCCTTTTGGATTGCTACAATCAATAGATTTTTTATACTTTTGAGTCCAACTTTCTTTCAGTGGAACTTGTAGTCCGTGATGTTCGGCAACTGTAATAATTTTTCCAGTTTTTGGATCTCTTACTTTAGAACTTAAATGATCTGCTAAAATAAATCTAATTGCTCTTTCATCAATAGAACCAGTATGTGTATGTGAATAAGTTGGTCTTGATGTTAAATCGGTTGAACCGTCTGGATATATTGTGCCGTGTTGTAAATGATATCTTGTGTTTGTACCATCTGTTTGTGATCTTTGCGGAACATCTACTCCAACATAAAATCGAATAGTTCCATCTCTCATATTATGATTTGTATTTACATGAATATTATCAGATTTTATTGTTTCATCTAATCCGTCTGGTTGCCAAGATCCAGAGTGGTTATGACTCCAGATATATTTTGAATCACCACCAATAGTTGCTTTGTGTTTGCCACCAACTAAAGCAGCATCACGCAGCATCGCTTTTGTCTCTGCGATTTTATCTTGTAATCTTTTTATATCTTCTGGAGTCATAGTTCCTCTAGTTCCTTAGTTATCTGCTCGATTCTCAGACTTATCTCTGACTCTTAGATTGTGCTTTCCATTATTTTTTGGATTGCCATCTTTGTGATCTACATCTTTTCCATCACCTTTGCGAACTCTACCAAGTTTCATCATGAGTCTACGAGCGAGAACTCTTTTGGATCTATTCTTTCTTTGTTCTGGTTTTGCGTGATAACGATCATACTCTTGTCTATAATTTCTTTTCTTCTTCTCAAGTAAGAATGCTTCAAGTAAAGGATATTCAAGATTTCCATTTGGACTATAGTTTACTGGTGTCTCTACTGGAATCTTAAATTCTTTTCCATTTACACGAACTGTATTGAAATTTGAAGCGGTTGCTTCAGCGAGAGATGCCCAATCAATACTTGGTTCATTGACATCAGCAATTACATCATCTTCAAAAAATTGATATAATTTAAAAGCATCATCGCCAATATAATCAAATGCTTCTTTTAAATAATCAATTGCTTCCTCTGGAGTTCTTGGTTCTGGTGGTATTGCTTTTTTCAGATCAGAGTTTTCATTTTCAAGTAGAACTTTAATTAATCTATTGGTGGAAAGATAATTGATGCTTTCAGATAGATAAGCACGAATTACAGAACGGAATGAATATTGTCTGAAGTCTTCATTTATACTTACCTTTTGCCCAAGTTTTTTCTTCTGTTCCTTGAACTCTTCCCATTTCTTTCTGACATCAGTTGTCTCAACTGCCGATGATTTAAATTTCATCTGGAACTTTACTTTATCAATAAGTTTTTCAGCATACTTCATATCAACAGGAGTCATTTTTAGATCAGTACCATCGCGGTTTGCGCTTAGTATATGAGTTGCTACTGCTGGATCTCCTGGTTTAAATTTTCCAGCACCAGTGACGAGTGAATATATAAATGCCGCAGCGAGTTTCTTGTCTCCGTTTAGAACATCATTCAACATATCAGTTGCTTTTTGGTGAAGTTCTTCTCTTCTCGCAACTTCCTTGTCTTGACCTTCTCGTTCTCCACCCTTTTGATATAAACTAGTTGGACCTTGTTTGGTTCTTGGATTTCCACCGAGTTCCTTTTCAAAGAACTTAATAAACTTATCAATATTTTTCTTTGAAGATGGATCTAATTTATCACCAACACTAGACATTGCCCATTTTAGATTTGTAACAGTTTCTGCTGGACCACCAGAACTTAATTGCGATTCACCTATCTTCTGAGAAAATCCAGCGATTGTATTGCCGTCTTTGTCAACCAACAGCAAGTCTGACTTTGGTGTATTATCTCTAACTCCATTGTCAATTGCGTCTTGTGAAAGTTTTGTTGTCTTCTTCAATCTTCCAGTGTGCTTTAGATATGCTCCACCGTAGTCTTTCATGATTTGTTGTGCTGCTCTTTGAACAGAGGGCATGAAAGATTGATGTGTGTTTGCTAAAACAGCATCAAGATCTTTCTTATCAATAAGACCTTTAGATACCATTTGTTCTGGAGAAAGACCCATTGCTGTATTGACAGCATAAACAATTCCTGCTTCCATAGAAGTAGCATCATGTGATGTTGCGTATGTGTCTTTCTTAGATGCCTTCTTTTCAGCAGGAATCATTTGTGGTGGTGGTTTATAACCATCTCCACCACCTCCACTCTTCTTTTCCTTCTTTGCTGGTTTCTTATCTTCGCTCTTTTTCTTCTTTGATTCTTTTTCACCACCAGCATCTTTTTGATATCCGAAGAGTTCAATTGAGGTTTTTGTATTTGAGAATGCCTTGTCTCCGAGATATCTCTTGATATCTGCCATTGATGCTTTTTCAGAATCCACAATCACTTCATGGTCTTTGCGAAGAGACTTCTTATCTACAATCTCAACTTCTCCTCGTTTATTTTTAACAACATACACACGACCACGAACATCTCCTGCTTTCAGGGATTCCTTGTGCTTTGCTCTGGTGTTTCTTTGATTTGATGTATTTTGTCTTTTTCTCTTTGCCTTTTGAGCACTGTCTACTGGATTTCTCTTAACCTTTTTTCCAGTCATCTTTGATATTTCAAGAAGCAAATTTGAAACTATTGGACTGTATGAATTATTCAAATTACGCAATCTTTGTGATTCTCCTTGAATTACTTCAGGCATAATTCTCTTGACCATATTCGTGACTAATTTCTTTCTTCTTGCTATACCCTTATCAATTTGTGCTCTTTGTGTATATGGAACCTTTTTCCAATTTCTACGACCAGTTAGTTTTTTTCTTAACTGGGATATAATTTCATTCTTGGCACGAATTTTGAGTTGCGTTAAATTTCGTCTTCTCTTTGATCTGCTTCTGCGTACAATCTTTCTACGAGATGCTGTTCTTCTTGCTGCCTTGGCAAGTTTCATACGAGTAATTGCCGATACATCTTCTCGAACGATACCACGCATGTGTTTTCTCAAATCATCTTGTAATGCTTTTGCTTGATCTGTTGTGACATGGTGTGGAAGCATACTCATGAATACATTTAATTTTTCATTTGCTGCTGCTCGCATCCTGGACCCAGAAACAAATGGAAGAAGCATCTTATTTGTTTTTGGATCAATCATTCTGTGACTGATCTCGGTTTCACCAGCATCAGAATCAGCATCTCTTTCTATTTTGTGAATGACAAAATTTGCTGGATGAATTCCACTTAGATCCAATACTCTACCCGTCTTTTTTGATACAGTTTTTTTTCCAAAATATTGTCTAAATTTTTCATACTCTTCTGCGCGTTTGCCACCAGCAACCAATGTTATTTTTCCAAATCCTAGATTGTGTAAATGTTGTAATGCTTCTATTGGTGTATTTACAGATGGGTCAACAAAAACATTATTTGTCCCAAGAACAGTTCTCATATGTCTTGCTTTGACATCAGGTGGGAGTGGATTTTTAGCATCTCCTGTAGTATTTGTTCCAAAGATAACATAATTAGCATTGTGTTCCGATGCTAATCTTTTAAGTTCTTCCGCTGCTGCGTGATGTCCCGCAGTTGGTGGATTCATACGACCTACGGCTGCTATTACATGAGGTTTTATTATCATATTTTCCATATTGAGTATTTATAACAACAAAAAACCCACCGTGGGGTGGGTTTTAGTTCACTCAATCGTGGTTTCCACGAAAGAAAATCCTTTATGATGTTTTCGCTTTCCAGATATTACTTCGTATAAACTGGATCGGGTAAGTTCATGCTGCTTACAAAATTCCTGTACATTTTTTGTTTTTATGAAGTCCCCATCCTTATTTTTAAAGATCCAGGTTTTTGTTGGTTCTTGTGGTTCGGGTGGGGGTGGTTGGGATATGGATGCGTCTAATTGAATTAGTTGTTCTTGAGTTGGTGACCATTCCCAAGTCCTTCCATTCTTCTTAAATTCTCCACCGAAACGGTTCACAAATTGCTGTCTAAAGAATCCAGATTTAGCATCATCATTACATTTGACCCATGTGAAACTGTTTCTACGATTGACATCATTAAAAGTTAATCCCATCTATTTTGACCTCTTGTTTATATGTATCTATTGCTCTCTTCAGAGGATCAACGAAGTTGATGACCTTTTCTTTGAAGACTTGGCAAAACCCTTGTTCATTGGCAATGAGAATTACGATATTTGGTATTGCCTCTCCTGTTCGTTCTTGCCATAGTAGAGAATATGCTGTTGCCTGACAAAAGTAGTTTTCAATGTCTACCTTTTTCTTTGGCATCGTGCTCGCTTTGAAGTCGATGATTGATGGTTCACCTTTGTAAGAAGCAATACAATCCACACGACCAGCAAGACCTGTTATCTTTCCCCATAGTGGTTGTTCGATAGCACGAATGTCGGAGACATGATCGACTTCTTTCTTGATGAGTCTGAATAGTTCATCATTCTCATCCATATTGACTTCTTCATTCAAAATGTAAGATTCAATCTTGGAATGAAGAAGAGTCCCACGATCACATACTCGTTGGGACTCCTTTGCGTTCTTCTTTCGCCATTCGGCAAATTTCTTTTGCTTTTCCCATCCAACCACAGTTGTTACAGATGGAAATAATCCATCAGGTGTAGAATAGAGTCGATATTCACCGAACTCTTTCATTTCAATGCAGTCTTTGGGAATATCGTAGAAGTTGTGGTTAAAGTTTCCAATCACGATCATATTATAGCATCTTATAATTTTTAGTCAAGGGATCTCTTTAAACTTTCAATATGTTTATTTAATTCGTGACCCTCTTTTGAATTTAAATATTTTTGAACTGAATTTTTGATTCTATTTTTAAATTGTACAGACTCTGGAATAGCTTTATTTTGTGCTTGTGTTGATCTAAATGTTCGAATTGCATCTTCCCTTGGAATTATAAACGCTCTACTCTGTATGAATCGTTGATTATTATCTTCTTCACCACCACGTTGACGTTGTACAGATTTTGTAGACATTCCTATTTCACCTGGTTCAAATGCACCAAGTCTACCATACATTAAGTCAAGTGAGGATTCTGGAGAAGCAGCTCTTGTTCTTTGTTCATCATCACGCAAGTTTGGAGGAAGTGGAGTTGTTCCACCACCACCACCACCTCCACCGCCTCCGCCACCACCACCAGCACCACCTTTATTTCCACCACCTGGACCACTAAGTGTTTGCGTTTGTAGAACTTGTTGCTGTTGCTGTTGCTGTGATGGTGCTTGCTGACTTGCTGGACTTGGAGCAACAACACTAGATGGAGTTCCTGGTGATTTAAACGGTGCTTGTGATGGTGATTTTGCTGGTGCTGGTGCTTCTTCTTTTGCTGGTGCTTCTTCTTTTGCTGGTGCTTCTTTTTTTGATGGTGTTGTTGATACTTTAGGTGCTTGTGCTTGTGATGGTGTAGAAGGTTTAGCAGGAGTTGCTGGTTTTGCGGGTGTTGGAGTAGTTCCTACTGATCTTCCTGGAATTGATGGTGCTCTTGATGTTCCTGGAGCTACTGTAACTTTTGGTCCTGGTGTTGCTACTGGTGCTGGAGCAACTAATCCTGCTGGTCTTTGTGGAACAACTGTAGTTCCGCCTGGTGCGGCAACTTGTGATCCTGAAATAATAGCAGCTGCTACTTTTGTAAGTGGTGATGCTGGTGCTGCTGGTCGTGTTGTATTTACTGGACCCAAAGTTGGCATTGTAATTGGTCCTGAAGTGTCAATTTCTACTTTTGGAGCTTTTGGAGCACCCCCAGCTGGAATTCCTGGAATTAATTTAGATAGAATTGGATTTACATCTCTTGCTAATTTTGCTTGGTCTTTCAAAGCTACGTTTGTTAATGCGTCGTCTAGTGATTGACCAGCAACGACTTCGCGAGGAAGTGTCTTTGGAACTTCAAATTTTGTTGTTGGAGTTTGGAATCCAGGTTGTGGTTCCATAGACACTGGTGTGTTTTCGACTGGTTTTGGTGTCTTTGGTGCTTTTGCTGCTCCTGATCCAAATCCAGGAATATTAATAGTTTTTGGTAATGGTACAGTTTTTCCAAGAAACCTAGGATTCAGTTGATTTAAAGCTCCACCAATTTTTCCAGCAACTATACTTCCACCCAATGTCAGAGCAATTTTCTCTGCGGTTGATAGCTCTGGGTTATCTTTAATTGTCCAATATGTTCCCAGTGAACCAGCAACTGCTGCTGGAGCAGAACCTTGTGCCATTCCAGTAGCAATCTTTTCTGCTGCTTTCTGACCAGCAACTTTAGCAACTGCTGCTTTGCCAACTTCTTTTGCTGCTTGCACTCCTGCCTGTGCTGCTGCTGTTGCTTGTGGTGCGGCAGCTTGTGCTACTTTACCAACACCTTTTGCTGCCGCTCCTAGTCCTTTTCCAATAACTCCACCCGCAGCAGCAATTCCTGCTTGTACTAATTCTTGTGAGGCATTAATATCGTCACCATATAATGCTTTTGAAATGCCAGTTTCTGCTGCTGATGCAGCTGCCCCAATTGGACCCATGAATTCCATGCCCATCTTTATTCCAGAACGCACAGCAGCAAATTGTTCTTTTTGTTTTTCGTCTTTGGCAAATGATTCCATTCTCTTTTGTAATTCATCTAATACAATTATTGCTTCTTTTCTTTCCATTTGACCAGATGAAACCATGTCATTAAAACGCTTTGTTGCTCTTTCATATACCTTGAGATTGTGTTCAAAATCTCTAGGATCAAAAGCGTCCAGATCCTTAGTTTTTGGTTCTCCAGTATCCTTATCAACTTCTCTTGATAAATTTGGTGCAGATTGAGAAACAGTTGTGGTAGTTATTTCTGGTTCTGGTTGTTCTGGTGCTGGAGGACCAACAAAATCTGCTGCTTTTCTTGCTTCTTCTGCTTTTCTTGCTTCTTCTGCTTTTCTTTCTTCCTCTTCTGCTTGTCTCATTCTCTCTCTTGCTTGTCTCATTTTTTCTGCATGTGCCACTGTATCGGCTGAAACTGGTCTGTTTTTTGGAGCATCAAACAACCCAGTTGCTTGTGCCCAACTTGTTGGCAATAGAGATGCAGCTGCTTGCTGCATAAAGGTTGGTTCTTCTCTTTCGGATAGAACTCGTTTTCCATCCATTCCTTCATGTAACCACTTGAACTCGTTAGGAGTATTTCTACGATCCTTTCGAATCTTAGCATATTCTTTTTTTGTCTCGCTTAAACTTTGAAGGAATAATTTTCTATCCATGTTGTTGCCCTTTTTACCTATTTATCCTTTCCATTGTCTTCCAGTTTGGGAAGAGGCAATGTCAAGATTCTTATGATATCTCTTTGCTATACCTTTTTTCATTCTTCCCATCAATTCATTCCATTTACCACCAGTTGCGGTGTTTGCCGTTAAATTAGCATCTGAACCTATTGGTTGAGAAAAAGAGTCATATTGTCTTTTGACTCCTTTTTTCTTCTTACAATTTGGACATGGTTTTGAAAGAGGAAGTTCTCTATCGTTTATACTTAATATCTCGTCAAAAGAATGATTACACTTATCACAAATAAATCCATAATTTGGCATAATAATTATCCACCTTGCATTCTGTTTCTTGTTTCTGACCAGCGTTCAACGCCACGTTTTCTAGTTTCTAATGATTTTTGAGTGGCACTTCTTTCTGCGGGTACTTGATTCCAGCGACCAGATCTTACTTCACGCATTTGTGCTACTGTTCTTTCCAATGCTGCTCTTGCTACATTATTGAATCTATCTTGTCCTACTATGGGCATTTGATTCTCCTTTGAAATGTTTGATTAGTCTTAATATCTTTGGATCTATTAATCTTCTTATCATAGATGAACTGGATGGATCAAGTTCAAATTTTGTTCCTGCTCTTCGAATTAGATCATCTATATTTATAACAGAGTCACTGAACGATATAATATCTGGTCTGTGAGAATCTAAGTGATGTAAAAAGGATGGAACAACAAAAGATCTATAAACTTGAATAACATCTTCAGGTGGTCTACCCTCAAGTTCAAAGTGTACCAAACTTTTTGTTTCATGACCAGTTTTCATTGGTTGGTATTTGTGATCTATTTCTAGAACACCAAAAGCACCACCACTTTTAAAATTGTATATGTGTTTTCCAGTGTTTTTAGTTTTTCCATCTGGAATAATATCATATTTGATTGGATAGATTGATCTATTCAAATATCCACGATGTATTACATCTCTTCCAGAGTAATCGTTTGGAAGAAAGTCTTCTGGTTTATTTCTCTTCTTTACCGATTCATGTATAGATTGAAATATTTCATTAATCATTGTAAATAATCCATGTGTTCATTATAGTGAGTTGTAAAATTATTTAACCAATGTTTGTTTAGACCTTTTGGATCATTTTGAACTCCGTGTGGAGCATATCTTGTCTGAAGATAATGAGTAAATCCTCTATAACCAGACTGAGATTTTGAATCCATTCCTTGCCATTCGTTTATTCTTTTGTTTAGAATTGATGCTGCCCATCCTGCTTGTCTATCCAATGTTTGACCTTTTGGACCAACCGCTTTTGGATGGAGGACTCCAAATTCTTTTCCTGCTCTTCCATTTTCAGTTTTACGAATAGCAAACAGCATTCCTAATTTATCATGATCAGTTTCATTAATTCCATTTCGTTTTGCCGCATTCATGATAACATCGTATTCTGATCCAAATTTTTCACGAAGACCAGTGTGAAAATTATCATGAGCAACTTGTGCTGGATCTATTTTTGGTTTTTGCTCTTCTTCTTTTGGTTTTTGTGCTACTTGTGCCGCAACTGGTGCGGTGTATGATGTTTGTTGTGGTTGTTCACCTTGGTTAGACATAAATTTCAAACCAGCAGCACCAGCACTTATAGCACCAAACGTCAAAGCAGTGCCAAGTGCCTTATCTACAAAACTTTCTTCTAAATGTTGTTTAAATGTTTTCATTAGTAATTCCTGTGTCTCTTGAACCATTCAATCTGCTTTAATCTTTTAAGTGCTGCTTCTTTACTTCCATACTTACCGAGTCTCTTACCCTTCTTGCTGAGTATTGTATACTCATCCCCCGCTTTGCGAATAGTTTCTGATAAGATTTGCTTAAAGTCTTTCATGTTGTTCTCTAATAAATTGCTTGAACCCCATAATTGGTATATACGAATCCCCAAGACCTTTTCTTCTCCAGAAGTTCCATTCGGCAGTCGTCATATTACCTTGACCCATATTAGGTTCTCTTCCCAACCTAGAGGTGTCCACAACTGGAATAGATTCTCTCTTTGGAGTTTTCTTTATTAGTTGAACAGTTGGTTTATCTTTTATGCTTCCAATAAGTTTTTCTATATGTTCTAATGAAGTGATATATCCTAAATTGTCTTTGCCAGTGATCTTTCTAATTTTTTCCGCTATCCTATATGTGGCATCCTCATCCATGAGGTTTAATTCAATACTAAATTCTCTTTTTGGATGTTGTGAATAATGTCTATGTAAAGTTCTAAGTGCGTTTTCAAATTTTCGTAAAGATCCTCCCGTGGGACTTTCATATGTTAAAGTATGGTTATGCGCTTGGTCATCGTCATATCCCATATTGCTCCCAAAATAATATTCTCCACGAATAAATCCCCGATTGGCAACTCGTTCAAAAAGTCTATCATTACTGTGATCATTATGTGCATGGTTAAGACTTTTATATCCGAATAGTTCATGATTACCAAAGATAAAATCACCATGTAATGCTGTTTTATCGCGAATCGGGTGAAGATTGCCGTCTGGGTCAAACCAATGTTTAGAAGTAAATTCTTTCATCACATTTATGTATAAAATTGGGGGGATCCCTATGTCGATCCCCCCCTAGTCCCTTGGGTAGCGAAAGCCCAGAACGCGGCACTAGTGTTTTTTTCTTACTTTGCGAATAAAATCCTCTGGATGTGTGAAAAACACCGCAGGATCTATTCTGCGTTTTCGTGATTCAAACTTTAAATATTCTAGGAAAGCAGGGGTGCGAATTAATTCCTGAGAATCCTCAGTCATCAACACTCTGCGAAGGTTTTCTGCGAACTTCTTATCCTTCTTCATCACTTTTATATATAAAGCAGAAGGAGATCACACATGGAAGATCTACAATTAGTGTTTTCGAGTGCGTTAGGTACAATTTTTTATAGTGTTACAGTATTTGTTCTTGGAGCTCTTGTTGGAACTCCACTCTGGAACTGGGTAAACGCAAAACTACCCTGGAATAAGACAGATGTAACTAAGAAATAATATACATATTATTCCACGGGAAAAGAAATGAGAGAGAAGATAGGAGAGGTTTAATCGCCTCTCCTTTCTTTTTGTATAAATACAAGTATGAAAAATTTCAAATCTTATTTAACGGAAGTATTCGACAACGAAGACGAAGACGATGACGGAATCTCAGAAACTCAACGACGAAGAGAAGAGGCACACGATAATATTGCTGAAATATTGAGTGATCTTCATGGAAAAAGTCATATTCCCCATCCACATCCTTCCAGAACCGATACTATTGGTCTGTTTTACCCTAGAGTAAACATTTATGAAGGTGGAAGGACCGTATATGGTGATGGTGTTTCTGGTAAGATGAACAGAAGATATCGTTGGGAGAATTGGCACAAAGGGTTGAATGCCCTAGCAATTGCTATGGTATCCCAAGATCATGCTATGGGAAACTTATCTGGAAATCGTGAAGGACGAGAATTGACTGAGGATGAAATAGATTCAAATAGAAATATGCTTCGTTCTAGATTTAACGGAGTGGTGGATGGATTCAAAGCACAGCACCAACATTATTTAACAGATCTACATGGATTTCATCCAGAAATCAAAAGAAATATTGATATATTACAAAATCTGGGTGAGAGCATTCCTCATATCAATAGGTTACAATTTGATAATGCCCTAAACACGCACTTGGTGGGTCATCAACTTGCGTTAGGAAGACACATTGCGACAGACGAAAGAGTACATCATCTTACTCAAAATATGCTAACTAAAGCAAATAATCAAGCAGTGTCTTTACATAATCATCCTCTTGGACTTATGCTTAGTGGTGGAGCACAACCAATGAGTGGTTCACGTCTAAAACCAATAGTAGAAGAACCACATCCAACAGATCCACATGGATGGGTTGATATTAGTCATAAATACGAGCACTGATATGAAAACATTCAAACAAATATTATCTGAAGCAAAGAAAATAACAATTCCAACTGATTCAAAAAAAGTAACATTAGATCATCTTGGAGAACTCACATCAGAAGAGGAACGACATAAAGATAAACAAATGGATCTTTATATGGATACTCACGGACTGAGTGGAGTTGCTGCTGGAAATAAAGTAGCACTTGAAATATTACAAATGAGAAATAATAGAACTGTATGAAAACATTTAAAGGATTCATAAGAGAAAGTTCAGAATTACCATACGGTGATCTTATTCGTTCTGATGATATAAAAGCATCGAATGGAAATGATAAACTGATTTCTCATTTTAATTCATCAGGTCTTATGAAAAAGTATGAAGATCTCAAAGCACCAGATGATACTGGTACTCTTGTTGAATTAAATCACTTGAATGATATAAGCAAAAATGTTACAGATGAAGATCTACAGTTTGCTCTGAATGCCGAAGTTGATGAAAGCAAGATGTATAGAGATTTCATCAAAGAGAATGAAATTAATCTTCCAAATACATTTGTTGATAATATTTTAAGACAAGTAGAACCTATACTAATGTATTTAAAGAAACATCACAATAGATCAAGACCAGAACAGTTTGCTTCCGCAAATAATATTCCATTTCAAGTCAAGATAGCACATACAGCATTACATCCCGCATATCCATCTGGACATGCGTTTGACTCCCACATTATGGCACATTATCTAAAACGAGCAGCACCACACAAAGCAAGAGAAATTGAAGACTTCACAAGAAGAATGCGTGAGAGTAGATTGAATGTGGGTCTACATTATCCATCCGATAATGTCATATCAAAGTTACTTGCCGATGATGTAATCAAGAGTGACTTGATTGAGCACAATATTCAATAGGTGGATACTATCAACAAAGGGTGGGTACTATCAACTAACGCAAAATGCCGCGTAAAAGCGGCATTTCTATTTCGGATATAAAACTCTTTATCTCCTTGATTTTTATTTCTGACGAGGTTCATTTTTATTCCGAAAATGGAATATAGAAACTCGTTGGAGCTAGAGATATAAAGATCATTATATCCGAAATACTATCAACAAAACTTGGAAATGGAACTTCACCATTTCCAAGTTTCATTTATTATCGCTTGACAGGTTGAGCAATCACATCCGCGAATCGGTTGATGAACCCGCGCGAGTTAGCACGCTGACTGACTGCCTTGAAGAAGGTGTTGCGAACGCGAGTGAAGGTAGCGTTGTCGGGAAGAAGTTCCAGCGCATCATCCACCTCATCGGTGTCCAACACATTCACATTCGCGGGAAGAACGAACAGACGATCATATCCGTGATTGATGGCATCGGCAGACTCCTCGTACATTCCCTTGTCGTAGTTGTACACCTTTTCCTTGCGAACCTTCGATGCTTCGATGTAACCCTTCTCCATCATGCGCTTGTACTCTTCCTTGCGGTCAGCAGTGGGATCGGTGTAACGGCAATACCCATTCTTGCCACAGAGGAAGAACCCGATGGTGTTGCTTCCCGTCACATCAGCAAAGATGTGAAGAAGAGCATCGGTGCTCGTCGGGAAATCAGTCACTTCGTACTGCTTCTTGTTGAATGGGCAGTCCACATAGATCTTCTCGTTGTTGTAACTGCGAGTGTGGATCACACTGTGACCAGTATCACCATCGGTGAGGAAGATCGTGTTCACGATCTGAACCTTGTGCTTTGCTTGGAACTTGGGAACAATGTCCATCATCGCAACGACGGTGGAATCAAGAGGAGTGTTTCCCTGATTGAATCCAACGGGAACATACAGAGAATCGTGCAGGAAATCCACATGCCCGTCCTTGTCCTTCACACTACGAATGTCGTTCGGACGAGTCACGAACTGACCAAGAGTGAAGACATTCTTGAGTGCCTGAGTGTACTCAAGACTCTTCATGTCTGACGACAGAACATGAATCAGAGCAAATGCTTCTGACGAACGCTCGTAGTCGTTGTTATTCCTGTGCTTGCTGTACGCAGTCATGGAACCATGCGAGTCCCACTGAATGGGAACCACATCCTTGTTCGCATCATACGATCCATTCTCGACAATCGTGAGAACAGAATACTGACTGGTGAACAGGTAGACATCGAACGGAATACCCATTCGCTTGCAGAACTGAGACAGCATCACGACTTGCGTGAGAACATCCTCAGTCACCATCGACATCGAACTCGACCAGTCAATCACCATGACCATGCCATGATTCTTGCCGCTGGCAATCGTCGCGTAGTTCATGAAGATATCGTCGGTGATCTTGTGCAGACACAGACGATCCGTGTCAAGACGACCACTGCGAGAAACAGTAGTACGCTTCTGCTCGTCGGCAGCCTTCTTCATCTCAAACTGCTGAACGAGTTGACCGATCAGAGGACGAGTCGTGCCGATGAGTCGCGAATACTTCTCATCAATGTTCGCCATGATCTTCTTCGCATCACGCGCACTGCTATAGCGAGTCGTGTAGTTCGCGAAGTAGTTCGTCAGGTACGAGTTCGCCTTCGTGTAGGGAACGATGATGTTCTTCGTGATCGGAACAGGCAGTTCGTAGTAGTTCGTGGAACCAACGCGCTTGTTCACCATTCGCTGACTGTTGGAGTCGAAGTTCTTCTGCGTCGAGAGATCACCGAAAGTCTGACCAGTTCCCGCACCATAGGGAGCAGAACCGTTGCTGTCATTGTTGCGAGGGTTCTTGGGATCATTGCCACTCGACTGACCCTGGCCAGGAGTTCCCTGATTTCCACTGCTAGCGGCAGAGGCAGTACCGTTTCCGTCCTGCTTCTGATTACCCTGCTGCGAAACACCCTGACCCTGCGACGAATCCTGACCCTGCTTGCCATTCATTCCCGCGCCAGCACCATCCTGCTTCTGCTTCGGCATGGGAATGTGCTGACGAGTACCACCGATGAACGAGAAGACATCGCGAGTCAGATTGCAAGTGTCATCGAACGAATCACACTTCTCAACGCGATCAACGATCTCCTGCTCCTCTGCGGTGAACGGAACAGCAAGATGAACACCAACCTTGAAGTGGAGATTCAGACGATCACCGAAAGACATCTTGGAAACATCCTTGTCCTTCGTGCCGAAGAAGTCCTTGTCGAACATCTCACGATATCCGATGGAGAAGTCACGACGAAGACCAGGATACTTCTCCTTGACCTTGCGCTCAATGCGAACATCTTCGATGATGTTCATGAGTCCCTGCACATACGAAGCATGAACATTGCCACCGATGTCTTCGGCAACAGAAGTCCACGGGCCGTCAGTGCAGTCTGCATCCTTACCCGCATCAATGTCGGGAGTGAACAGAGCATGACCAACTTCGTGACCGACGAGAAGATCGTAGACCTCCGACGAAACATTCTCCCACACGGGAAGCATGAGTGTGCGGTTCGCAACATCAAACATTGCGGTGTTCAGCGCAGGATTGTGAATCACCTTGATGTTCTCCTGCGCGAGAGCCTTGGCGAGAATCGACTTGCTGTTCTTGGTGGAGTTAGACATAGTGCCGTCATTATACCATAAACGGAAATGGTTGTCAAGTCTAAACTTGCGTACTTTAGTCCGATAACAAGATACTATCAACTTTCATCTAAATTATTTCATGTTGACAATAAAAAGTTCACACATTCGGGTCAAAAAATGCGGTCAAAGGTATTGACAGGCGCTGTAACTTTTGGTATAATATACGCACTATGCCAAAGATCGCCAACAAGCAGCAGTTTCTCAATGCAGTCAAGTCTCTCGCAAACGGTTCCAATGTCGTGACTCGCGCTCAGTGCGTCGAGGCAGCGAATAGCATTGGACTCAAGTACCCTCCCGCGTGGTTCGTTCAGGACAAGTCACGCAGTGCCGGCCGTGGACTGTTCCACATCGACACTACTCTCGCAAAGCAGAACAACATGAGCAACAAGATTCCCACTCCCGTTCCCACTCCCGCACCTACTACGGATCGTGTCGCAGCATACGCACTCGCGTCGTCTGACGGCACTCGTACTTCTCTCATCCCCGATGTGAACCCTGACTATGTTCCGTTCGGTCACTACGAGGATGTGAAGAAGATCATTGAGAGTGGTGTGTTCGCTCCCATTGTTCTCACGGGCAATACTGGTACGGGTAAGACCGAGATGATCGAACAGATCTGCGCGAAGTTGAAGCGCGAGTGTCTGCGCGTCAACTTCACCGAGATGACCGACGAGGATTCGCTCATCGGTACTTGGCGACTCGTCAACCGTGACGGCAACTCCACGATGGAGTGGCAGGACGGCCCTGTGATCGTCGCACTCAAGCGTGGTGCTGTTCTTCTCCTTGACGAGATGGACTGCGGTACTGCCAAGACGATGTGCCTTCAGTCTCCGCTCGAAGGCAAGGGCAAGTTCATCGACCGCATCATTGAGAAGATTCCCAACTCTCTGCGATTCAACATCGTTGCGACTTGCAACACGAAGGGCAAGGGTTCCGATGATGGTCGTTTCGTCGGTACTCGCGTGATGAACGAGGCAATGCTCGACCGTTTCGACTTCTGGTTCGAGGTTGACTACGCACCGAAGGCAGTCGAGAAGCGCATTCTCCTCAAGCGCATGAAGTCGTTTGGCAAGGTGGACGAGAACTTTGCCGATTGCCTTGCGAAGTGGGCAGACGCCATTCGCATCGGGTTCAACGATGGATCGTTCAACGATGTCATCACGACTCGTCGCCTCATCAACATCTGCAAGGCGTATGCGATCTTTGGTTGCAAGCAGAAGGCGTTGAGCATGACTCTCGCTCGTTTCGACAAGGATACGCAGACCGCGTTCATCTCGTTCTACAACAAGATCGACGCAGAGGCGCTGCCTCCTGCTGAAGTCAAGAAGGAGGCGACGAACGACGACGAAGTTCCGTTTTGAGTCGTACATCTCACCACTGCTCAACATCTACAACAATCAAATCACAAACCAAGTTTCAAACAGTTTCGTAACAAAGTTCTACCAAGCACCACTCACAAAGGTTCAACATGACTGCCACTATGCTCTCGACTGCTAACTCGTCCAAGATCGACTTCAACTCGCTCGTTGCTCGCACCAAGAATGGTGAGCGCCTCACCGTCAAGCATCTCTCGAAGGAGTTCAAGATGAAGTCCATCGACCTTCGCAAGATGCTCGTTGCTCACTTCGGTGCGAACATCGTCTTCAAGCGTGGTCGCACGGGTGGTATTGCCTTTACCATCTAAACAAACATCCCAGTCAAACGCAAGAACACCCACCAAATCGGTGGGTGTTTTTGTTTGTATAAATAATAGCATAACAGGAGAGAACTATGGCACTGTATTACTGGTTAGGAGTAACGGGAAATGGAAATGTTAATTTAGCAGCAAACTGGACTTTATGGGGGCCAACAGCTTCGGGTACAACACTTCCACAGGCATCTAACACAATTCCAAAATATAATGACAGCATTCGTTTCAGCAAATATACAATTGGATCTTCAATTTATCCAACACTTGGTCCAAGTGGGCAATTAAATGGTCTTTGTGGTCCAGTTGGAAACACAGCGGGTCAGTGGTTAAATACAATTACTGTAGACGACGATTGCCCAGTTCCTCTTGGAAGTAGTGCTTCGTATTTTAAAGTTTGTGCTCAACTAGTTCAATTGAACACTGGAACTAATAGTGCCGTTGGATTTGGACCACAATCTCCAACATATCTAGATCTAGTTTCTGGCGCAGGAGTTACTAAACCAGATGCAACAGTAACAGCGTTTGCAAAACGCTCATATGAATACTACATCAAGGGTGTAGCAAATAAGTTGTTGATCGGAAATAGCGCATCTGTCCCTTCTAGGGGAATTTTCTATCTAGCAGATATGGAATTTACAGCTGTATCTTCTGTTGCTACTCCTTGGGCAATAACCGATGCCACCGCAGTTGGAAAAAATTCATATGATGTGTTATACTTAACCTCAACAACTACACACGCTCTAGCAAATCTGCATCTTGTCGGAAAGGGCATTGTATGCCACATCGCGAAGGGATACAGCACATCCGATGCTCAAATATATGCATCAGCATTCCATGGAGATCCAAATTTAGGACCAACAATTTACTTTGTTGCTGAAGGATATTCAGGGGCAAGTGGGCCAGCAAATTTAGCTAGATCTTATGTTTCGAGATTGACTACACAATCTAATAGTTCTATAAGCCCAAAGATTTATGTATCACACGGTACAGATATCGTATATCTAGCTCAAAATGGAGGAACGATTTACTTCAATCAAACTCCAACAACAGATACGACAAATGTCCAAAAGGGATCATTTACTTCTTCGTTGTCGAGAATAACATCTCCTAACGGAACAGTAAATTTTGGAACAAATGGAACATTCCATGTGCATAACGATGTTGTTGACACTCCTCCAAATATTTCTCTAGGGTATGTCAGTTCATATGCATTGGGTCCAGTTGAAGGTTATACTGGATAATAATATCCAATTGGTCTGTAATGAAAAACCCCCGAGCAATCGGGGGTTTTCTTTTATTGAGTTTCTTCTTTTCGTATGAAGTACCCCTCATCAGGGTTATCATTCAAACCATCTATTACCAACTTTAGATGGTGTGCTGTATCTGATATGTGAGGATGTTGAACTGATCCTTGTGGTGGAAGATGTGATTGAATCGCATATTTTGCTGATTTTACACTAGTAGTTGGAACTTCATGCTCTTTGGTTATTTCATGTATTGCGCCAGGAACAAAATCAACATAATGTTCAGGTAATTCTTTATGATTTAGAACATAGTGTTCAATTCCCTCTATCATTCCATCATGAGTTTGGGTTGAGTTTTCGAAATATGGTTTCATGATATTGTGATGTTCTGGATTTTCTATTGAATGGCGATATCCAGCATAGTGTATACCAGAACTGTCAGAAATGCGTCTTAGTGCGTTTAGCGTATCATGAAAATGAAGTTCATGACCCTCTGGAGTCTTGTGATTGAATGGAATTCGCTCCATGAACTGTCGTACTTTTCTGTACATATACTTGTGGTAATCTCCCTCACCATAATCACCACCAGAGTTTGGATTATTAGTATTATTAAATGATCTTCTAAATTCGTTGATTAATTTCCTAAATCGTTTCATATCGAATATGTATAAATACAGAGTAGAGGTATAATAAATGAAACGATTTAAGGAAATGATAAAAGAGTATTATGGAGATGATGTTCGAACTCCTGAAGAGAGGAATGCGGATGCTCATTTGTACGATATGATTATGGCAGACAACAAACATCGTAATGAAATGAAAATTACCAATACACTTCCTTTGGAATACAACATGGATGTTCTTATCGCTCTACGAAATCATTACTTGGGATCAAAACACCCACAACTACATCCAGACCATGCAAAAGAACTCAAGACATATGAGAGTACAATAAATAAAAATTTCTCTCACCTCAAACCATATATGCAATATTAAATACCATAAAGGGTGGGTACTATCAACATGGGTTACTATCAACCGCGCCACGATGCGCGGTTGGTTGTTTATACAGCGCATACGCGCATATTCATGCAAATATTATTCAAAAACAAATGTAAATATAAACATTTACCGTTGACAAATACTATCAACCGCGCGGTAAATGTCAATATTGACAAATGATATTGACAAATGACCCTCCGGCTTCGCCCACAAGTTATCCACAATCGGGAATCTTTGAGCTTGACAAGCTCGAGGAGTTATGGTAGCTTATACGCTATGGCTACTTTCGCTCTCGACCAGGCTCCCGCTCGCACGATTCCGATTCACTCTCCCGAAACGAGTTTCGATCATTCCGAAGCAGAAGATATCGTCGGCGGCCTTTCGAAGCCGTCCAAGATGCCAGGCTGGAGTACCAGCATTTCCGCGAAGCGTTGCCATGTTGGTTCTGCTCTCCGCAAGGTAAAGGGTAGCACTTGCGAGAAGTGCTATGCTTGCAAGGGAATGTACAACTTCCCGAATGTGGTCGATGCAATGGAGCGCCGTTACAATGCGCTGTTCGATTCGCGCTGTGTGGCAGCAATGGCATTCGTGATCGGAAAGAAGTGCAAGAAGGTTGCGTACTTCCGTTGGCACGATTCGGGTGATCTTCAGTCTCTCTCGCATCTCATCAATATCGTGCAAGTGTGTGAATTG
>Ga0181343_1000106_pt1 | contig 37599 bp, 47 predicted proteins | sample Su13VDMLBSD_FD_130110 | JGI IMG/M metagenome (GOLD analysis project Ga0181343, IMG submission 130110) | Freshwater viral communities from Lake Michigan, USA - Su13.VD.MLB.S.D | ecosystem: Environmental > Aquatic > Freshwater > Lake | place: USA: Michigan | collected 2013-07-15
ACGATTGATCTCCTGCCTAAGCAGACTGACGCATGGGAGGCGTGGGAAGATAAAGAATCGACTGAGGTCGGGTATGGCGGTGCGGCCGGAGGAGGAAAGACGCGCCTCGGATGGTATCTCGCCATCACTATCTGCGAGATGTATCCCGGCGCGCGCTTCGCCGTGGCTCGTAAGGAGCTGAAGACGCTTCGTCTGACATCGCTTGCAGAGCTGTTCATCATCTTTAACGAATTAGGTTATAAGAAGGACCGCGATTTCACGTTCAATGCGCAGGACAACATCATAAAGTTTCCGAATAGTAGCGAGATCATCTTGCTCGATACCGCGAACAGTCCGCAGGACCCTGAGTACACGCGCTTCGGTTCCTTGAACCTGACAGCCGGATGGTGTGAGGAGAGCAATGAGACCCCTGAGAAGGCTCGCGACATTTTGAATACGCGTGTCGGTCGACACAATAAGTTCGTCGTCGATGGCCTCTCTGTGAAAGCGAAGGCATTCTGGCTAGAGACGTTCAACCCGAACAAGGGACACGTCTATCGCAATTACTACAAGCCGTGGAAGGAAGGCACGCTACCGAAGTACCGCAAATTCATCCGTGCATTGCCCGGCGACAACCCGCATCTGCCGAGTGAGTACATCGAGAAGCTTCGCACGTCGAGCGACAAGACCATTCGCGAGCGTCTTCTGTACGGGAACTTCGATTACGATGACGACCCTCGTCGCATCATGGAATACGATGCGATTCTCGACCTGCGTCATAACACGCTCGAAGACCGAGGGACCGATGATGGCGGTCGTCGCATAAAGCCGCAGAAATTCCTCATCAATGACATCGCTCGCATGGGAGGCGACAAGATCGTCTATGGCGAATGGGAAGATCTGACGCTTGTCGGCCTCGAAGTGCGCACGTTGCAGGATACAGATACGACCTCGAAGGACATTAAGGACCGGGCGGAAGAAAGTAAGATTCCGTACTCACACATTCTGTCTGACGAGGACGGTGTAGGGGGCGGCGTGGTCGACCAGCTTAAAGGCACAAAGGGATTCCAGGGCGGGACGAAGCCGCTAGAGATATACGATCACTTCACGACGAAGAAGATATCGACGAACTTCAAGAACCTCCGCGCACAGTGCTACTTCCAGCTTGCCGAGAAAGTGAATCAGCATGAGATGGCTATCAAGCTGCGCTACTTCAAGACGAATATTGAAGGGTACTCGGAGGAGAAGGCCCTATCGGAACTCGAAGAAGAACTCGATGCGGTAAAGAAGGTCGATAACTCAGGGCAGCAGATCAAGTATGCGATCGAACCGAAGGAGAAGATGAAAGAGGAACTGGGCCGCTCGCCTGACCTCGCCGACATGCTCATGATGCGCATGTGGTACGAATTGAAGCCTGCGGCGAAGGAGTCTCAGGACGCCGCTGCGCGACGTTCGCATCGCGTCGTTGTGCGCAAGGCCAAGGCAAACCCCGCCCTGTGATGTCCACACTCTGTTCATAATGGGTATTGCGTGGCGCAAAGGTGCTACACTATTTGCAAGAACATAATCACTTAATACATGGCTACTACTAAGAAGGTCGCGGCAACGAAGAAGCCTGCCGCTAAGAAGGCTTCAAGTGCGAAGAAGGCTCCGGCCAAGAAGGTCGCAGTCAAGAAGAACACGGCTCCTGTCGCGAAGAACGCTGTCGAGATCAGCATCGAGACGAAGGGAGAAGTCTTCGAGTTCAAGGTCGGTCCTGAGGAGATCGGTTCGGTCTTCGAGAAGGTAGGACTGAACAGCACGAACACGCGGACCATCGTGAAAGCCAAGCGTACTATCGCTGCTTCCGGCAAGACGCCTGCGAAGACGCTGACGTTCGAGCGTGTCTTCAACGTCCACATGGCTCGTCGCCTGTTCCGTCAGAACCTCGCTCGCCAGCAGTTCGAGAAGCAGGTAAGGCTCGCGCTAGACGTATAACCCATGTACGGAGAGAACGTATTCGATTACATCATTGCCGAGAAAGCCGCGTATAAAACGCGGAAGGTTCCGATCACGGACGGCTATGAATGGAATATGTTCGAGCACATCAGGAAGTCCTTCCTGTATAAGCACTCGAAGTTCTCGACCGGCAACGATGACGGCAATCGTCCGTTCAAGAACATCATCCTTCCAGTCCTCCGCGTAGCGTATCGCTCGGAGGGCTTTGATGTGAAGGATATCGTTCCCTTCGTCAACGAGCGACAGAACTATTACAAGTCCTTCCTCGTCAAGAAGTATCATCCGAAGTGGGCACGCAAGTATTCCATCGATACCTTTATAGATGAGGGTGTCGAATCATACGTCGACTACGGCCTCTGGCTCGCGAAGAACGTGAACGAGAAGCGTCCTGAGACTGTGCCGCTTCAGCGCATCGCCTTCTGCGATCAGACCGACATCCTGTCCGGTCCTCTCTGTGAGATGCATCCGATGTCGCCCGATCAGCTCATGGAGTACTCGGGTAAGTGGTACGACGATGTTATCGAGATGGCGATCAATCAGTCGAAGAATGAGAAGCCGGTCATCACTGACGGCGAGAAGAAGGCTGAGACGCCAGGCCAGTACATCGAGGTCTATGAGCTTCACGGCGTCCTTCCTGCGCACTGGCTGAATCATGACAATGGCGACAAGCGCGAGGGAGATGCTGGATGGGTTGCGCCTGAGTACGATCACAAGGAGTACACGCGTCAGATGCATGTTGTCGTCTTCTACACTGGCGACGACCAGAAGAAGAAGGGCCTCTGCCTCTACAAGGGCAAGGAGAAGGAGAATCCTTACATGGCGAAGAAGCGCGACGGCATCTACGGCCGCGCCTGCGGATTCGGCGGTATCGAGGAGCTATTCGAGCCTCAGACCTGGGTCAACTACTCCGAGATTCAGATCAAGGAGATGCTCGATGTCGCGTCGATGATGATCATCAAGACGAACGATCCGAAGTTCGCGCAGCGCAATAACATCACGGACCTTCAGAAGGGCGAGATCGTGGAACTCGATGAGGACAAGGAGGCATCACAGCTCACGATTCAGCCATACAATAAGGCGCAGTTCGATCAGGCGACGAAGGAGTGGGAAGCCCGCGCTATGGTCATCGGTTCTGCGTCCGAAGGCTCGCTCGGCAAGAATCCTTCATCCGGCACACCGTTCGCGCTTCAGGACCTCATCGTCCAGGAAGGCAACGGAGCGCACGAGTACCGTCAGGGTCAGCTCGCTGTGTTCATGGCGGAGATCGAGCGCGAATGGATTCTCCCGTGGCTCGTCGATGAGATGAACGAAGGTCAGACCTTCCTTGATGAGCTATCGCTTGACGAGCTTCAGTACGTTGCTGACCAGGTTCTCACGAACGAGATCAATGACCGCATCAAGGCGAAGATGCTCCTCCCCGGCATGAAGGCCGAGATGATGACACAGGAGGGAGCCGATTCGCTCCGCCAGGTGCTTCGCGAGGAGTTCATGAAGGCAGGGCCGAAGCGGTTCCTCGAACTCATGAAGGACGAGCTACGCGATATCCCTATTGATGTCGACACGAACATCGTCGGCAAGCAGAAGGACCTTGCAGAGATGGCCGCCAAGCTCACGAACATCTTCCGCGCGGTCATCGCGGACCCTTCTGTGCTTCAGCACAAGGGCATGGGCGACCTGTTCAATCAGATCATCGAAGCGTCGGGCTTCAACCCGATCGACTTCAGTTCCTTTACCGCCACAGAGGATCAGGAGAAGGAGGCTGCGCCGAAGGGTGCGTCCTCACTCCCTACCCCTGTGCCGGAAAGGGAGTTAGCCGCAGCAGCATAACCAATACCTATTACCTATGGATTACCTATCAGATCAGGAGAAGTCGCAGATCGAGAAGTTCGTCGGCAACGTGAAGATGTTCGAGGCTGTTCGCAAGGTCCTGCTCGCAGGCATCTATGAGAACGGTGTCTTGAAGGCAGATCAGTCGCATGACGCTTCGAAGAACTTCGCGCTCACGCAGGTCTTTACCGCACTTATAAACGGGCATCCTATCTCTGACGAGGATATCGGTCAGAACATCCGCGCGCAGGCGGCCGGTATCCGTCTCATCGAGACTGGCTTCAAGAAGCTCTCTGACCTGAAGGAGGTCGCAGATGCTGAGACCGAAGCCAAGAACGGCGGGAAGAAGGGCAAGGAGCCTAACCGCGCGCTTTAATTCATTACTCTATGCAGAACAAATCATTAAGGCCAGATGCCGGTTCGCTCTTCGCAGCGTTCCTCATCGTGGCTCTCGTTCTCACGTCTCTCTTCTTCGCATTCCGTAATCCGCAGGTGGCGGATGCCGGTAGCCTCGAAGGAGACTACGCGACGACGACCACTTCTTCGTTTGCTTCGTCCACAGCGACGACGCAGCTAAAGAATGCGCCGGGTGCGCTCGGTAATGTGGTCGTGTCGAGTTCTTCTCCTGCGACGACATACGCTCAGTTCACGCTCTACGATGCTACTTCGACGATGGCGACTTCGAGCTCGCGCGTCATTGCGCGATTCAGCGCATCGAGCGTAGCCGCAGGTACATACATCTTCGATGCGGCAGCCGCATACGGCATCAAGCTCGAAGTTCCTGCCGGATACAACGGCAACGCGACGATTACCTGGCGATAATTCATCCATCTATGCAGACCAAAGACGACATCAAGACGTGCAAGAAGTGCAACGCGAAGGGCCATGTGAACGGCATTCCGTGTTCGAGCTGCTGCACGCATGAGGGACGTGGGACGACTGATCCTGAGGATACGGAGAAGCTCGTGTGCGGACAGGGGTGCGGTGCGAACGTGAAGCCGCAGAAGTAGCGGGGATATCCCTATTGACGGGATAGTGCGGTGCTACAATGAATTTACAATTAATAATCACTTATCCATGAAAGCATTCCATATCTTTCTGACGGTTCTCATCGCCTTCGTGGTCGCGACCGGCTCCGTGTTCGTCTTCGCTCCGGCGAATGACAGCGCGCAGACCGGCGCATCCGCAGGCCCTGAGCACTACAACAAGCAGTTCTTCCTCGCTGGTCTCGTAGATAGCGGGAAGTACACCTCGGTTTCGACCACTTCTGCGACCTATACGCTTTCCGCGTATGAGCTCGACAGCAAGGTCATCGATATCGAGTCGGTGTCAACGAGCGCGGCACTTACGCTTTCGCTTCCGGCTACTTCAACCGGCGCGTATCCTAAGTTCCCGGGCACATTCGATTTCATTGTGAAGAATTCGCATACTGCCGCAGCTACGACGACTACGATCGCAGCCGGTACAGGTGTCGATCTTCAGGAGCCTGACGGACAGAACGTCGTGATTGGTATCAATAACTATGCGTACATCACGTGTACGACTCTTGATACCAGCGATGTCGTGTGTGCGGTCGACGAGACTATCCCGGCTGATTAAGCCTGATAGTGTGGGTCTCACTATTCCCGGCCTCGGCTAAAGTGTCTTATAAACCTCTCACTGTATAGGCTAAGTGTATAAAAGACCTCTCACTGTATAGGAAAGTGATTCAACTATGGATGACGAAAAGAACGGCGGAGAAGACGAAGTTATCGAGGACGATGATCTCGACCTTGATCTCGACGACGACGAGGATGCCGATCCAGACGACAAGGGCAAAGGGAAAGACGGCGAGGACGACGATAAGAAGTCCGAGACCCCCGAAGCCAAGAGTGCGCGACTTGCACGGATGCAGGACCGCCATGACAAGAAGCATGGCCTGGGCAAGTATTCCGAGGACCGCAAGTCTAAAGCTCCTTCCAAGGGTTCAAAGGACACCAAGTCCGGCGAGCTAGACCTTGCACAGAGGGCTTTCCTTAACTCGGAGGGCATCAAGGGCAAGTCGGAACATGCTCTCGTCCAGGAATGGATGAAGGACACCGGCAAGTCCCTCGATGCTGTCATCGAGAATCCCCGCTTCCAAGCGGAGTTAAAGGACTTCCGCGAAGGTGTCGCGACGAAAGAAGCGATGCCTAAGGGAACCCGCCGATCTTCTCAGACCTCGCGTGATTCAGTCGAGTACTGGGTCGCTAAGGGCGAACTTCCTCCGAACACTCCTGAGAACCAGGACCTGCGTCGGAAGGTCGTGAACGCGAAGATCGAGGCTAAGAGGGATAGGGATGTCTTCACGAAGACCCCTGTCGTCGGCGGATAACCTCGCAACTCTCTGTGGTCGGTTTGCTCGCTATCTACAAATAGCGTTGTCAATCAACCATGAACACTCTCGTATACGGCGAAGACTGGGCTGTAAAGCTCCAGGAACGCCTCGCAGAGAACAACAAGTGGAAGGAAGTGTGTAAGGTGGAGTACACCAACACCAAGGTCCTCCACAACCCGTATTCGACGGATGCGGCCGTGCAGAACGGTACGCGCGGGTCGGCCTACACTCATCAGGCCATCGTCATCACGGATGAGACCGTCGACATTACCGGGTTCAAGATACTCCCTCAGCTCATCGACCGCGCCGACCTCGCGCAGTCTGAGTATGTGAATCAGATGCAGCTCGCTGATTCGCAGGGTGTACTCCTGAACGAGGCCATTGAGACGGCCATGCTCGCAGAGCATGCTCAGTGGACCAACTTCGGTACTGCTGACATCGGCGGAGGCGGCTCGTCCACTTCGGCGATCACGGTCTCGGCTTCGAACATCGACGACATCATTCGCGGCATGAAGCGCGAGATTCGCGATGCGAACGGAGAGAACCTCGCAGGTCGCAACGGCATGTTCATCATGTGGCGCAACAGCGACTTCGAGCTCCTCGAAGCATACGTTCAGGCGAACGGCTTCAGCACCGCAGACGGCGCGCTGAAGGATGGAACCGGCCAGGGCTTCAAGTACATGGGCGTCGAGCACTATTCTTCCAACAAGCATGCCGCAGGGCACGTCTTCGGTGGAATCAAGAAGGTGTTCCACCTCGGTATCGTGAAGGCCACCTACGGTCAGGTCGTCATCGACCAGGAGCCTGCTACGGCAGGAGGTGCGGTGTCCGGTATCGGCATCGTCTCCCGCGTTGACTTCAAGTTCAAGGCATGGGCGAAGGTCGTCCCTGTTCTGTTCGACATCAACGTCGCGTAAGCGAGTCAAACTAACCCCCTCACGGGGGTTAGTTTGGGGAAAGCACATTATGATTTCTCCGAACTAGCCCCTACAATACATTTATGTCTCTCGTCTTCTCCGATACAACGAATAAGGACGGAATTATCCAGGGCATCGAGCGCGAACTTTTCGGCGACGATGGCGACGGGAAGATTACCGGGAATACGATCCGTTTCAAGCGATTCACGGCAGACGTGAACCTCGCGCTCGCGAAAGCGTGGTCCATCATCCTGAAGGCAGACGGCCGATGGAACTGGGATGATAATAATCACGGCGACCATCCGATCATCCGCACTCCCCTTGTATCTGGTCAGCGCGACTATACTTTCACGACTGACGGATCGGGCAATACCATCCTTCAGATATTCAAGCTGTTCGTAAAGCAGGAGAATGGCGGCGTCTATCAGGAGCTGAAGCCAGTCGACGTGCAGACGGCGCGTCCTTTCAGCCGGTCGAGCTTCACAGATGGGCTCGGGACCGTAGGCGTACCGCAGGTGTACGACAAGACGGGGAATGCTATCTTCTTCGATGTCATCCCTGACTATTCGGACGACGAAGGAATCATGGCGTATGTCTCGCGTGAAGGATTCTACTTCACGACCGCTGACACGACCCGCAAGCCAGGCTTCGCAGGCGACTTCCATGAGTACCTTGTCGTCCGCGTCGCATACAAGTACGCGGCTCGCAACGGTATGCCGATCGCGACAGGTCTTCGCGATGAGATGCTTCGCCTCGAAAAGGAGATGGGCGATTTCTACGGCCGCCGTGAGAAGGATGTGAAGAACATCATGCAGCCTCGCATTACTCCTTTCAAATAGCCTATGACACAGCCCATCTTCAGCACACAGGCAAAGTCAGGAGCGACCGAGTTTCGATTCGAACCTCGGAACGTCGATCTGTCGGCGAACACTATCCGCATTCCGAAGAACTCCACGCTGATTACGGCGACTGCGATCACGCTCACGACGACCGGCACACTTCCGACCGGCCTCGCGCTCGCGACGACGTACTACGTCATCAAGGTCTCTGAGACCTCGATAAAGCTCGCGACGAGCGCGAACAATGCGAATGCGGGGACCGCGATCGATATTACCGGCCAGGGCGCGGGCGTTCACACTATCAATTCGTAGTATGGACAAGGACCAGAAAGAGCGTAAGCAAGATGCCGAGATTAAGGCTCTCCAAAGCCAGCTTAGAAAGGTCGAGCGGCTTCTTGATAGGCAGATAAAGACCTTCACTCCTGTGGCTGGTACTCCGACCATAAACGGTCATATTCCGATGATCATAGAGGGAAAAGTTCATAAGGTAGCCACTGTCGCATAAACACTATGAAATTCCCATTAGAAGGATGGAAGGTAAGCCAGAAGTCCGACAAGGGCTTAGACCTCTTTGCGACGAAGAACATCAGCTTCGATAAGGAAGGATATGCGACGCTCTCGCCTCGCACGATCAATATGTTCGATACGACGGATGATGCGGACTTCGAGATTCCCTATGCTGCCTACTTCACGGCTTCAGGTTTGCAGAAGCTCATTACGAGCGACAACAATCCGTTCAGTATCGACATCAATGACGAGTCTCCTTCTGTATCGGAAGACGGGCTTGCGAACCAGCCGTCCCTTTCGCTCGATTCCTCGGCAGTCATGTTCAATAACAAGTGGACGGTTGCAGAGGCGGCCGATATCAATACTTATAACGGTTCAGCATGGACCGATGAGACACCGGGTACTGCTCTCACGTCCGGCAAGAGGCATCCCCTCGCTGTGAATCGCGCGGCGAACACGCTCCTTGCCGGGAACGGGAACAAGGTCCAGCAGTACGACACGGCATTTAGCGTCTCGGGCCTCGCGCAGCTCACTATCCCTTCCGAGATGGAAGTCGTCGGCGTCGCATACAATCGCTCCCTCTGCGCAGTCATCACTTGGGACGTAGCGAACGGGCAGGCATGGATGTTCGTCTGGGATATGGCGACTTCCGCTGCGAACTATTCGTATCCGATGGGAAGCAACCGCGCTCACTTCGTTATCGGCTTCAAGGATACGTTCATCACGCTTACGGGTATCGGCGAACTCCTCGGCTGGGGCGAAGGCGGTCTCGAACACCTCGCTGCTCTCCCTGTGTTCTATACCTCCGCGATTCTCGCTGACGTGAATGATACGCTAGCGATCGCGCATGACACGTCAGTCGTCGTCGCTGGCGATACCGTACTGTTCAATATCTCGACAGAGATAGCATCAGCGAATGAGGAACCAGCAAACTATCTTCAGTCTATGCCTAGCGGTGTATGGTGCTACGACCCTGATGTCGGTCTTTCGCATCGCATGGCCCTTTCGGGAGCGAAGATGGTATCGAAGTCGCTGTCTGAATCAGGAATCACGGCCGATGTCATCACAGTCTCCGCCACTGTGCCTGATACCGGCACTCCGGTCGTCTATTCGGCTATCACGGGAGGTATCTCGACGCTTACGGCAGAGGGTTTGTATTACACGATCAAGCTTTCGTCGACGACGTTCAAGCTTGCGTCGACCCGCGCGAATGCGCTCGCAGGGACCGCACTCACGCTGACGCCAGCAGGCGGAGGCGGCACGCTCGGATTCCGGTTCCTTCCTGAATCTGACTTCGGTCAGCTCATCATGAATTATGGCGGCATGCTTCAGGCGACTGGTCCTAACGGACTGACGAGTCTGTTTAGCGAATACGCTATGGGTGCAGGAGGTATCTATCCGCGCTCTGTCGCGGATGATGTCGACACGATGAACACCGACCTGAAGGTCAGCGAGAATCGTGGATGGATCATGACGCAAAAGATGTTTGCGCCTAAGATCACAGAGCTATGGATGAAGGTCTATGTGAAGGCTCGCGGATTGAAGACCGAGCATGACAAGGTAATCGTGAAGCACCGCGTTCGTGAGGACGTGAATATGCCTGTGTACGGCGTCGTAGATGCTACGAAGGCGACCTGGGTAGACGAGAACACATTCACGACGCTCGCGGACCTCTCAGCCGTAAAGACCGCGTTCGATGCTGGCCGGAAGTATGAAGTCGAATTCGTGAAGGGCGCAGCTTCGGGATACCTCGCGCACATATCTGCGATCGAGCTTTCAGGAGGAACCTATACCGTCAGCATCGATGAAGATATCCGCAATATCGCGGCAGCCGATACGTCTTTCTATGTCATCAATAACTGGGAGCGTCTTACTCCGGCCGAGATCACTTCAGAGAGCGACAAGGACTATACCGAGTTCGAGATCGGTAAGCCTTCGAAGTGGATACAGTTGAAGATAGAGCTTCGGGGAAGGGGCATCGCGATCGAGGAGTACGAACTTATAAACACGCCTCACAAGGAAAATTAGGCAATCTTCATGCTAAATTTACAATATGGCTCCACTCTCTAAGCAGGTATACGCGGTCGGCGATAAGAAGATCAAGACGACCTCCCAGGCCGACGCTGAACGCCTGTATCAGAAAGATTTCGGACCTCTCCCATCCCCTACCTCCTCTGTGGGTTCGACGACGCTGAACTCGAATAACCTGAAGGATTCGAAGCCCTTCAATATCACTCCTGCGGCTCCTCTCTCCGAAGCAGCCGGTCTTTCTGCGATGACTGAGACACGTTCGAAGTCCATCGCTGAAGATATCGCAGCCGGGACCTTCAATTCGAAGTCTCTCGGTACTCGCGCCGTAGAAGCAGAGAAGGGCAAGAATACTTCCCTTGCTGAATACCTGAAGGCGTCGACTGAGACGAAAGGAAAGACGCAGCTCGAAGATGAGGCGTATAGCGTGAAGGGAGGCGTGGATGAGACAGAGGGAGAGCTGAAGGAGATCAATCAGCAGATTCTCGAAGAACAGAATTCGCGTCGCCGTAAGCTCGAAGCCTTAGAGAAGAACCCGGAAGGACGCCTTCGCGGGGCACTGAGCGATATCAAGGACAACATCGAGCGCGAGTCTATCGCGAAGGAAGCGGACCTCACGATCATCCAGCTCGGTCGTCTCGGAAAGTACGACAGCGCGAAAGCTGTTGCTGACCGTGCTGTCGCAGTACAGCTCGAAAAGGACAAAGCGAAGATCGATGCCCTTCGTGTGAACTATGAAGATAACAAGGACCTGTTCACGACCGCAGAGCAGCGTGCCTTCGAGACTGCACAGAACGAGCGCGAGGAGGAATTCAGTTCCCGCGAGAGCGAACTGAAGACCGTCAAGGAATTCGCTTTGAAGGCTCTCGAACTCGGTGCGCCGATGTCTACCGTACAGAGCATGCTTTCAGCAACGTCTATCGACGATGCGCTCGCTCTCGGAGGTTCTTACGTCGCGCCCGCAGGCGCAGGATCGCCCGAGGACATGGCGTATGCCGCGCAGTACGCTTCGACTGGCCAGATTCCTACTGGCGTGAAGGGTGCGCAGTTCGGCCGCATCGCAGAACTCGCGAAGCAGATACCGAAGCCGAAGGGAACAATCGTCGATGCACAGACAGGCGTAAAGTCGACGACAGTCGGTCAGGCGGAGCAGTCCGACTTCGGCGCGCTTCAGAACATCATCGAGAACTCGAAGCGTCTGAAGGCACTCGATGCGCAGCGCAGTCAGGGTCTCGTCGGCGGTTCGCTGTCGAAGGTGTTCGGCGGCGTGGTCGATGCTCTCGGAGGCGATAACACGGAGGCGGAGTATCTTACCGTGCGCAAGGCCATCATCGATGACATCGCTCGCATGCAGACGGGTGCTGCGCTCACGAAGGAGGAGCAGGACTTCTACAACGAGTACCTTCCTGGTCGCTTCTCGCAGGCATTCTTCCTCGGCGAGCGTTCTTCTTCGAAGATCGACAACTTCATCAGCGTCATGAATGACCGATTCAATACCCGCATGGGCGCATACGGTCTCTCGTCTTACGGATACAGCGAGGTCGTCGCTCCTGACGGGAATACCTACAAGGTCGGCGATACCATTCGCAATGCGAATGGCGTAAGCGGAACGGTCCTTCCTGACGGCACGGTCAGCGTTCCTGATGAGGAAGCTGCGGCCGGAGAAGTCAGTGTCAGCATCCCTGCGAAGTCTCGCCTCGCCTATGTGAACAATAATCCTGGAAATCTCCGCTTCGTCGGTCAACCAGGCGCGACGAAGGGGGAGGGAGGATTCGCGAAGTTCGAATCCCCTGAGGCGGGCGCGGCCGCACTCTCCCGACAGGTCGCGCTAGATGTATCGCGCGGAAACACGCTCGATTCCTTTATCAATAAGTACGCTCCTCCTTCCGAGAACAATACGGCGCAGTACATCGCGCAGGCGCAGAAGGCTCTCGGTATCGCTCCGAGTACCAAGCTCACAAAGGAGCACGTCGCCGCGCTGACAAGGTTCATGGCGAAGAAGGAATCTAGCTCGACTATTGCATAACATTATGGCTATCCTCTCATTCAAGGAATTCACGGCAGGGAAGCCGCTTCAGAACTCACAGAAGGCTACGCCTGAGCAGCTTCGTCGCGAGATCGAAGGAGACACCTTCATGGAAGACGAGCCAGGCTTCCTCGATCGTGCGAACGAGATCATCACTCGTCGCGGCGCAAACGCAGCGCAGAAGGTAGACGGTGTGCAGGAAGAAGGAGAGACACCGGGCGGTCCCGTCCGCAAGGGCGCAGAAGCGGCCGCAGAGGTCGCGAGCGCGGTCCCTGAACTTGCGATGGCTGCACTTCCTGAGCCGGTTCGCAATGCGCTCTCTGCGCTCGGTTCGTTCTTCGGAAAGCAGGTGCAGGAGAAGGTGGTCGACCCCCTATCCCGCACTCCTGTGATCGAGAAGCTTGCTGAGAAGCCTGAAGGTGCACTCGAAGAAGTGCTCGGTACGACAGCAGCCGTGGGCGAAGTAGCTTCAGACGTTCTTTCTGTAGCTGCTCCTGCGAAGGCTGCGGATGCGCTCGCTGCAAAGGGCAAGAATGCTATCGTCGGTGCGGTAGACGATATCAAGGGTGCGTTGCCTAAGCCCGGCACAGCTCCTTCCGCTCCTGGCGCACTTGCCGATGTCATCACTCCTATCGATGCTCCTACGATGTCAGTGCTGAACCCGACGAAGCTCATTCCGAAGGACAAGCTGAAGAACGTGCCGATCGAGAGTATCCGCGCAGCCGCAGTCGACAAGACTGCGAAGCTTGACGACTACGTGAAGGTTGCGAAGACCGCAGCCGTCGATTACAGCAAGCCTACCCCCCTTGTGAAGGCGGGCGAGCGAGGTAGCGAGGCTCTGAATGTCATCAAGAACAAGATGACCAAGCAAGCACAGTTGAAGAACGAGGCACTTGGCGCGGTCGGCGATAAGACCGTGAAGAACGTCGCGGCCGTCCGCGCGGAGATGCGCGACCTGTTCCGCGAGCGTGTCGGCGTGAACCTCGTCAAGAAGGACGGAAAGCTCGTCATCGAGAACGCGCCCGGCCGCCAGTCGAAGGTCGCATTCGACCCCGCAGACAATAAGATGATGGCGGATGCGTATCGCACGCTCGCGAAGCTCGGCAAGTCTCCTACGGTTCGTCAGGTCGACGATACGGTCGATGCCCTTCAGGACATCCTCTACAAGCGCAAGACGCTGACTGCGGTTCCTGTGAACGGTCAGGTCGAGGCGGTACTGAAGCAGATGACCGGCAAGCTGAACAATGCCGTGAAGAAGATCGGCGGCGAGCAGTACACGAAGGCGAACGCGAAGTATGCGTACTACGTCGATACCTTCGACAAGCTGAACAAGGCACTCGGTCAGGAGGGCGTGCGCGGCGGTACGCTCATGAAGGCTCTATTCAGTCCTTCAGGCGAAGCTCCACGCCGTCTCTTTGCCGACATCAAGAAGTTGACCGGCATCGACCTCGTAGAGGAAGCGACACTCGCGAAATTCGCCATGGAATCCATCGGCGACGCGCGTCAGGCATCGCTCCTTGAAGAAGTCATCCGCACGGGGTCCATCACTCCTATGGGATTCGTAGGAAAGGCAGTCGACAAGCTTCTCGACAAGGCGAAGGACCCGATCGGGAAGGCCAAGAGGATTATCAACGAGGAACCTAAGCCCTAAGCTTTTTAGGCTGCAAGGCGAGGTACACTATGACAGGCACTATGACGATCAGCGCGACAGGGAAGAATACTAGTCCGAGGACCAGGAATGCCCCGTCTGTGAACGATAATCGTGGTCGGTTCATATAATCCCTATACCATACCTATGAAGAAACCGCAAGACCGATACAATGCAATGCTCGAAGCAATGTTCGAGGGTCTTGCGACGTATGAGGACGTGAGAGAACTCGTCGATGCTTTCACAGAGATGGTCCGTGATACGAAGAAGGCACTTTCGAACAGTCAGAGCGAGCATGTCGAAGCGACACGCGGCGCACTGAACGATCTCCTGACGCGCCTGAAGGCCGCTGAGAAGTCGCTTGATACGAAGGCGAAGGGTTCCGAAGCTGCTACGAAGAAGGAGCTTACTCGGGTCGTCGATACCGTGAAGAAGGACCTGCGCCGCCTGCGCGGGATGATTCCTAAGATGCCGAAGGAGTTCGATGCGACAGAGCTTCATGAAAAGCTCGAAGCACTTGAAGGCCGCATGACCGCGCCAGAGATGGCTGAGGAAATCCGCAATAAGCTCGAACTTCTCGAAGGGGATGAGCGTCTTGATGTGTCCGCGATACGCGGCCTCGAAGAACTCATCAATAAGGCGAAGTCAGAAGGAAAGACCGTATCCGTGGGCGGAGGACCGCGCGGTCTGTATGTCTTTATCGATGGCGTGAAGAAGGGACTCATTCAGTCCTTGAACTTCGCCGCAGGTTCGGGCATGTCGATCGCATTCTCCTATGTGAACGGACAGCCGACCATGAGCTTCGAAGCTACCGGAAGCGGAACGACAGTCGAGACTCCTCCTGAATCGCCCGATGCTGTGAACACGGTCTTCACTGTGTCCGCGCGGCCGAAGTGGGTCGTCGCGGACGGCACGACCTATTTCGAAGGACAGGGATACTCGTATGCTGCCCTTCAAATTACTATGGATATCCCACCGAGCGCGACTATCCGCGTGATACTCTAATCATATGAAGAATTACATCCTTGGGTTCATCACGTTCCTCGCATTCGCTCCACTTCCAGCGTTCGCAGCCGCGACGACCTGGGATTACGCAGGAGGAATCCTTCAGCCGCTTCAGTCTCAGTGGGGCGCGCAGATCAAGGGAAGCTATTTCACAGGAACGTCTTCGACCGCGACCTCGACCTTCCCGAAGCTCTCTGTGTCTACCGCACTCGATCTATTCGGGAATTTCTATAATTCGCTTGCGACTCTCCAGTCCGGTATCAATTACTGGACGAATACGGGAAGCGACCTCGTGTACACGGGAGGCGGTGTCGGTATCGGCACGACGACGCCAAGCGCGAACCTGAATATCACAGATAATAATATCGGCACTACAGTCTCTAAGAATGACGGTCTCGTACTCGATAACAGCACCGCAGCAGCCTCAGGCTTGCAGCAGGTGTCTCCGGGCGTCTCATGGGAAGGAAAAGGCTGGGCAACTACGCCACTCGCTTCTGTACCTGTTGCTATCAAAGCCTACGTCCTTCCAGTACAGGGCTCGACCGCACCGACCGGCACATGGACCCTCGCAAGCTCCGTCGCAGGCGCAGCGTTCTCGAACATGCTCACTATTACGAGTGCCGGTGCAGCAGCGTTCATAGGTACTATATCGAGCGCGTCCGACATATGGACTACTGGTTCAGGCGATGACCTCTGGCTCGGTACAGGAACGCAGGCATCTGCAAACTTTCAGGCTTACGCTACCGGACTCACACGTATCGATGCTGACAGCATCGCCATGGAATTCGGAGAGTCGCAGAACGCTGCTATTCAGTGGAATGGCTCCGCGCTCATCGCTACCACCTCATCCGGCAACATCTCACTTCAGCCAGCGGGGAGCGTTGTCGTAGGAAGTCTCACGGGACTTATCAAGGGAACGTCAGGCGTTCTATCGGCGGCTACGGCAGGAAGCGATTATGAGAATCCTCTGACATTCTCATCCCCACTTTCCCGCTCTGTGAACACTGTCAGTATCACGGCTGACGGCATAACTGACACGCAACTTGCATTCAATACCGGACAGAATCTCACGACCGCATCTTCTCCGACTTTCGCTGGACTGACTGTAAGCGGTCTTTCCGGTTGCGTCGAAGCAACGGCAGGTGTGATCTCATCCACGGGGGTTGCCTGTGGCTCCGGCTCCGGTGGTCTGACATCTTTGAACGGTATGACGGGTAGCTCGCAGACCTTCGCAACATCGACTTCGGGCGGTCTCTCACAGACCATCACTTCGTCCGGCAACGTACATACATGGACGCTCGGTCCCGCAGCCGGATACGTTATTCCTCTGATCGCAAGCACGACTGAATGGGCGGCAGCATACACTGCTCGCATCACGAGCGCCTCCGCTCCGCTCTCCATCTCATCGAACGCGATAAGCATCACAGCGGATGGTATCGGCGATACCCAGCTCGCTTTCAACACTGGCCAGAACCTCACTACAGCATCATCACCGACGTTTGCGGGCCTTACTACGTCGGGTAGTGTGAGTATCGGTACGACAACAGCTCCTTATAAATTGACTGTAGACGGAGGAAGCGATGTTTTCTTCTTCTATAGCAAGAACGACCAAGCAGGATTCTACTACGGAGGATATGCCGGCGAGACATACTTGCAAAGCGGCAATGCTGCTGGTACGGGTGTGGCTAACATGAATATCTCGGGATACAACGGTCTTGACATGGCAGCACTTCGTTTTGCGGCGACTGATACTTACCTGAGTGGTCATCTTTCTATTGCTGGAACTGTAAAAACAGGAACATGGCAGGGTACAGCCATTGCTGATAGCTACATTGCATCCGCCTCGACTTGGAATGCAAAGGAGAGTGCCCTTACCTTCTCCTCTCCACTGTCGCGCTCGACGAACACCATAAGCATTACGGCAGATGGCATCACTGATACCGAGCTCGCCTTCAACACCGGGCAGAACCTGACGACCGCATCGAACCCTACATTCGCTGCGCTCACGGTCGCGACGCTTGATACCGGCCAAGGAGCAAACGAGCTCTATGACATGGACCAAAACGTGCTCCAGGCATCGACACCGACCTTCGCCGGTCTGACACTCACACCTCTCACGTCTGCGCTCCTCATAACGAACGGCAGCGGTGTCCTTGCTGAATACACCGGCACATCCTGTACGAATCAGTTCGTGCGGTCTATCTCCGCTCTTGGCGTCGCGACGTGCGCGACGGTCGCAAACACCGACCTTGCGAACTCTACTGTCTCTTATGGCGGCGTATCGCTCTCCCTCGGCGGCACGGATGCGACCCCTGCCTTCAACCTTGTGGATGCGACCGGGCTTCCGATCATCGCGGGCACAACCGGCACGCTCTCCGTAGCGCGCGGCGGTACGGGCCTGACGACCTTCGGCGGCACGAATCACATGCTCTACACGACAGCGGCCGACACGCTTGCAAGCGAAGCAGCGTTCCTCTATGACCCCTCGATCAACAAGCTGACAGTAGACCTTGCCTCGACGACAGCGGTATCCGGTACTGATACATTCTGGTCCGGCATCGGACGCTTCGCTCGCGCTGTGATCTCCGGCATCTCCGCCTCCTTCACTCCTTCTATCGAAGGCGAGATCGGTATCGACACGACCTCGAACCAGTTCAAATTCTTCTCTGGCGGCGCGACCCGCGTGCTCTCCCCAACGATCGAATCCTCATTCAGTTATGCGACATCGACCGCATGGACCACAGGTACGACGACTATCGCGCTCGGCCCGGCCGGTTCCGCGCAGACCTGGGTAAGCGCATCCTGCTTCACTGATACGGGTACGCTGAACGTATCCTTCTATGACGGCACGAACCGCATGAACCTGTTCAACGCTTCGACGACCGTGGGCACGGTCCCTCTGACGACCAATAACACCTTCACAGCGAATGAGAAGCGGTATGTCGACATCGGCACACCAGCATCCTCGCCAACGAGAATATCGTGTACTGTGCGTCGTACCACTGATGCTGATTAATCTATGAAAAAATACCTATTCATCGGAGCCGCAGTACTCGTCCTTATCGCAAGCGTATCCTTCCTTTCGGGAGGGCCAGCGATCGCAGAAGCTGCAAGTCAAGGTGCGCTTTATCCAGGGACCGCAGTAAATGATACCGGCACTGGCTCTGTTGCGTGGACGAATCCTACCAACGCCCTGACCGACAACGGCACGAACGCGACATGGGGTATCGACTATCACGACGGCTCATACGACAAGAATATCCGCATCGTGAAGGGCGGAGTAATAGGTGCTACGAACAAATCAGCCGGTGCATACTGGCCGAATACGGCGGCGTACGCGACCTTTGGAACGGCCTCTGATAAATGGGGGGAGACGTGGACTGCTACAGATATAAACGACAGCACGTTCGGCTTTGCAATATCTGGCGAAGACCCATACGGAGGAGGACTGAGTAATTATCTGAAGACGACAAACTTCGGATTCAGTATTCCTGCCGGAGCAACAATCGACGGAATCATCGTCGAGGTTAAAAGGTCCACCTTTTCTGACGGACCTTTCGGTTCAGCAGATCAAGGACGTGTAGATGCCGTGCGAATAACTGTTCACTATACCGCTTCTTCGCCAGCATCTATAACCTCAGACGTAGTATTCTTCGAATAGAACTCATGGCTACACACGAACCTCTGACCTTGTGGGCGATCCTGAAGAACTCCTCGTATATAGGAGCGGTCTTTCTAGGCATATCGCTCGATAACTTCAGCATCCTCGCTGTATTCATGCTCGCCGATACCATCCTCGGCATCACACGCGTCGCTGTCGTTCATGGCGGCCGCGCCATAAAGTCATATCGTCTCGTGTCGGGCCTCGTATCGAAGATGAGCATCCTCTTGATTCCGCTCGTGATCGCGCACACCGGCAAAGGTATCGGTCTCGATCTGCATTACATCGCGACTGCCGCGCTCTCTATTCTCATCCTCTCGCATGCATACAGCATTCTCGGGAACATCCATTCGATATACCTGAAGCGCGACGTGTACGAGTTCGATGCCGTATCATGGGCCCTGACCCGCATACAGCTCGGCATCGAGCGCATTCTGAAGCAGGGCGCGCCAAGCAAGGAGTTCTATACTCCTGAGACTAATCGCGATCAGGTCGGCGATTCTCCTACCGTTATCAATAACGAGACAAAGGTATGATTCAGCACTATGGTCTTCAGGTAAAGCCTGCGCAGCCGGATCACTGGAAGATGGGCGAAGGAAAGGCGTCGCGTCGCTTCGGCGCAGGCGATTTAAAGCCGGACGGCGACTGGTCGGACTTCGACCCGAAGAAAGAGCTTCAGCGCAGGAACGGATTCGAGACGATGAACTGCTCGAATTTCGGCACGAGCAACGCACTCCTCGCGCTCGCCAAGTTCCTGAAGTTCGACGATTTCGTGAAGAACAGCTCCGAACGATATACCGGCGTCATGACCGGCACGACTCCGAGCGGCAATGATCCGCATGATGTCATCGAGATCATTCGCACGGTCTCGGGTCTCATCGAGGAAGATAACCTTCCATGGAAGGACGAGGACACGTGGAGCGAATACTACGCTCCGAAGCCGATGGACCAGGAGCGCATGAACCTCGGAGAAAGTCTCCTCAGGAAGTTCGTCATCGGCCAGGAATGGGTCATCACGCCCGGTTCAGGACTTACTCCGACACAGAAGCGGGAGCGGCTTCAGGCGGCTCTCAGGCGCGGTACAGTGGCCGTCTCTGTGCGTGCCTGGGAAAAGACCGGCAACGTCTACACGAAGCAGCCAGGAGCGCAGGATACGCACTGGGTATGGCTTCCTCGCTACGACAAGGACGGCTATCCGCGCATTCGTGATCAGTACGATCCTTTCGACAAGAAGCTCGCGCAGGACTATGACTTCGGCTTCGCGAAGGTCTACTTCCTGAAGCGCAACGAATCAGGTCTCGCGCCTTCGCAGCAGGACTATCTATCTCGTCTCATCAAGTGGGCGACCGATGCGATTAAGAAGCTGACCGACGCGCTCCTGAAGACGAACACGCCGGTCCCTGTCATCGAGGCTCCTCCTGTGGCTCCGCCATCGATGCCGACTCCCGTTATCCCTAATCCTCCCGCGCCTATGCCTAGCAATCGTGAAAAGCTCTATGCAAAAGCAAAGTCTCTACTCGGAACCTCGCAGGTCGACAAGTCCGTGCCGATATCCTTCGGCTGCGCGTCGGCCCTGAATAACGTCTACACGGCATGCTTCGGTCGGCCGATAGGCGGAGGCGCATCGACGGCCGAGATGTTCAAGGTCCTGAAGTCCTCGCCTGAGCGATTCACGGAGATCGCGGAGAAGGACGTGCTTCCGGGCGATATCGTCATGAACGCTTCCGGCACATCGACCAAGGGAAACGCCAACGGGCATGTCGGCATCCGTGGCTTCACGGAAACCATGTCGAACAATAGCGAGAACGGCAAGTGGTCCGCGCACTATACGAACGCCGCATGGAAAGCCTTTTTCGAGGTACAGCGCGGCTTCAAGACTCGCTATTTCCGCGTCCGTGGATAATCCCTAGACCCACTTATTCCTTACGATATACTGTACCTATGAACAATTCACGACTTGCAGGATGGGCGGCGTCATCGAATCCTCTAACCCCGGATGAGGTGTCGAACCGCATCAAGGGCGTCGTATTCGCTGCTTCTGCGATCATCATCTTCGCAGCATCACGAGTCTTCAATATCATCCTTACTCCGACAGATGTGGTCGCACTCGGCACTCAGCTCGGTACTCTCGGAGGTCTCATGTGGACGCTCTATGGCGCAGGTCTCGCGTTCGTTCGCTGGGTAGCGACGAAGCGCGGATACTAAGCCTATATTTGCAATCCTTCTATCGTTCCTGTTTGTCGCTCCGCAGGAACCACAGAAGACCCCGTATGTCGCGCCGGTCGTAATGGCCGCAGAGATACCGGAGGTCGACCGTGCAGAAGTCGTCGCAGATGTCATCTACGAGATTGAAGGCAGATGCGATTCCCTTCACGGAGATTCAGGAGAATACGGCTGCTACCAGTACCAAGCACGTACCTGGAATGCCTACTCGACGCAGATCGTCGGGAAGGTCCTCACACAGACACGCGAGAATGAACGGTACATTACCGTCGAGATGATACGAAAATGGCTCGCTGAAGGGAAAAGCGAGCGATGGATATTCCTTGAATGGAACCAGGGCAAGGGCGACGGCTGGGGTCCTGATACGAAAGACTGCTACGAGGGATGGAATGACGCGAACGTCTATTACAATTCCTGCGACTATGCGGCCCGAGGCTTAGACCTCCTAAAACAGAAAGCACCGTAGAAGACGACGGTGCTTTCTGCATACCACGGACCTATGGCTGCCCGCACTTGAAGTATAACAGTGCATAACCCCGCTTGTGAACAGAGCGAGAAGTATAATGCAAGAGGAGTGAGGAGAAATGAAATGTACCAATGCCCGCGCTGCGGAACACCGTCGTCTGATCGTGAATGCTCCTGCGGGACGCGCACGATTTCCATTCAACCGAGGCTTCCCATGGCCCTGCCTATCGAGGAACGGACACAGCGTTCGCTCCCGTTGGCGGAACAGCCGCACGAAGCACAATTCATTTAAGAGGGGAGGTGGTCTCTAGTCTACCCGCGCCGAACATACCTGGCGCGGGTTCTTTTTATCCGAACGGGAATAGGATAGACCGTGCGCGTGCGATGCCGGGCGCAGGGTACTCGATGAGTCCGTAGGTCTTCAGGCTCCCGCGCGTGTTCTTGAAATGACCGGAGGTCATCTGAAAGCCTGCTTCGATAGCGAGGTCTTCGCTCGATAACGACTCAGGATACCGAAGAAGAAGCGGTTCGAGGATACGCCTCTGTGCGCCGTCGAGCCTCTGCATAATTCTCTGATGCAGATCATCATTCGAGATGATGGTATCTGCATGCACGACGAATGAACGTCCCGCTTCGGTCAGTGTGATATTCCCCGCAGGATATTCGACGAGAGCCTTAGAACGGAGACCCCCGCAGGAATTCTTGAAGTGTCCCGATGTCGGCCGGAATCCTGCGACTGCCGCGACCGCTGCCTTCTCTGGCTCCGGCACTCCTATATCCTCGAAGAAGGCGACGGCATCGAGTATCTTTTGCTCTGCGCTCGTAAGTTCGAACGGACTAGCGTCCTCGTTCATCTGAACGATTACCCCTGGCTTCATATCTTTCACAACGTCTCGAAGTACTTTCGAATCTTTTACGATGAAAGGCTTCATAAATTCAGGTCCCGCAACCACCAGTGAAGTTTCTTCTGCGCCGACGATCTTGGCGACAGAATGGATGACACCGGACAACCGTTTGATTTCCCGATTCGCTACGTCTACCTGCGGCTTCCATTCGGCATCTCGTGCCGAAACTGCCTTCGCGATGGCCTTCTCTGTGATGGATGGGTCCACTTCAGCCTTACCGCTCGCCACAGGGCACTTATGGAGCTTCAGGGACCGTATCTCGGCCTTCAGCTCCGCGACGGTAGAGGCTTCTTTCGCTGCCTCCTGCGGCAGATCAGCAAGCTTCGCCAGAATAGCCTTTACCTTGGCCGTTGGAGGAGCAATCTTCACAGAGCGGCCCGTGCCGCGCTTCGGCGGCTTGACGCTGACATCTCCGATGCTCGTCTTCACGACCTCGTTGCTGATAGCCGGTCCGAAGACATAGAACTCCCCCGGCGCGAGGTCGCGCAACGAGAGGATGTCTTCTTTGCTACGGAAGCCAAGTTCCTTCGCCGAACGCTCGCGATCGATGTCGAGGGACGCGCGGCCGATCAGCTTGTTATTGCACTCGGCTACCACGTCCTTCGAAAGCTTCGAGGGTCGCTGTGTCGCAGGCACAAGGCAATAGCCGCGCTTCCGGCCGAGCGAGGCCATGTCGATGACGGCAGTCAGCGCAACGCTCTCGCCCTGGCCTTTCTCTGGCGCGAACTTGTGCGCCTCGTCGAGAATGAAGAAACAGTCCATCCATAGCTCCTTCGGCATGTTCACGCAGGCTTCGAAGAATGCCTTCACGAAGTCGCCGCGCTTGCTGCCTAGCTCATAGATGTCGATGATAGCGTTCGCCTTCGTCTCTAAGAGTCTGCGAGCAAGGAGCGCGGCCGAGCGGGGTTCCGCAGGTGCGTCGCCTCCCTCGCCGATATACACGAAGTCGTATTCCGTGCGCATGTTCCCGAACTCCCCTTCAGGGTCGATGATGATGATCTGCTTCTTGCCGAAGGTCTGCTCGATGAACCGACGCAACGCCCATGACTTACCGCCGCCCGAGTTCGCCTGCACGAGCATGCGGCTCTCGACGAGCTTGTCGAGATCGACGGAGATATCGGAACTCAGTTTGATGCGGCTCATAGGGTAATCAGTTTATTCTCGATGAGATAGATGAGTAATTTAGCGCGGTTCGCCGCTTCGTCCTTGAACTCAGCGATGCCGACGAGATGCTTTACCATCTTATCGTTCATCAGCTTCCCGCCCATCTGCTTTTCAGCCTTGATGAGGAAGGGGCCGAGCTCGGGAGCGGTATAGGCCGCAAGCCAGGTCGACTCAGGAGGAGTCGCAGGTGTCTGGTATTCACTGATAGTGCCCTGGTCCCACACGTCCTTACCCACCCATTTTAAGTAGGTATCCTGCGGGAAGCCGAGAGCCTTCAGCTTTCGTGCGATCGGCATCGATACTGTGAATCCTTTCATCATGATAGTTCTCTTACTACGGTCTCGATCTCCTCCTGTGTTCGGGAGATCGCTTCTAATGTGTCGGTGTTCTTCTGACGCTTGATCGAGCAACGCTTCACGATATAGGTCTCGAACATGGTCAGGTCCTGATGAAGCTGTATCAGGTCGTCCTTGCCCATATAGACGAACTCCTGCGGCGCATCGAGTTCCGTGCGGACCCGTATCGGCTCCGTGATGAAGCGATACATATGATTCCGCAGGTTGCGAGCCTTCGCCCTCGAATCGAGCGAATCCGGGTCCTGAAAATATCGAGCAAGCATGAAGTCCTCGAATGCCTGTGCGAATGCTTCAGGCGGCATGTCCTGCATGCCTTCGCCGGTCATGAATTGAATGCGGAGGTGGCTCATGAAAGTATGCTGTCGATACGAGCAATGACATATTTCGACTGCTTGTCATAAGGAACAATCGTCATATCCCACATTTCAAGAAGCGTAAGCACTCCTTGTTGCTCAGTCAGGCTCTTTAGACCTGGGCTAATAAGACCCTTATTGATGTGCTTCTGGATCGTCTGAAGGATATCGGCAAGACCTATAGGACGACAGATAAAGAAATCATCTGCCTCACATGCTCCGCAATGACAGAGAATATCGATACCCGCCTTCACAACCGTCTCCCGTATGCTATCTACCATGAGCATTTCTTCCGTCATACGCCGGTCTCTCTGAATATCTTGTCCATCTCGACGACCTTCGGATGCATCTCGAACGCCTTCTCATTGATGCCTTCGAGGTGCAGCCCTTCGAGCGTCCTGACGCGGCTGATGGCTACATAGCCCTGACCGCACTCGAACGCCCGTGAGAGGTCCACGGAGGCTGCGTCGAGGCTCATTCCCTGGCTCTTGTGAACCGTGATAGCCCAAGCCAAGCGAAGGGGAATCTGACGGATGTGAGCGACGCTCCGGCCATGCTCCTCGATCTTCCACTCAGCCATCTCAGGAACGATACGGCGACCGTCCTTCGTCTCGACGACAGGGTAGCCGAAGCCATCGAATCCGACGACGTGGCCGATCGTACCGTTCACATACCCCTCATCGAAATTATTGCGGACGAACATGACGGTCGCGCCGACCTTCAGCATCAGGGTCTCAGGCGCAAGGCAGCTACTCTTTAGACGCTCGACCAGGAAGGGAACGCCGCCCGATTCCATACGGAATGAATGTGCTTCCCCTTCGATACGTCCTAGCTCGACTTCGTTCACGCGGTCTACGTCGACGTTATGCGTGAACAGGCACGTCTCAGGCTGATCCTCTGGCTCCTTGATAGCCTTCGCGAGCCTTGCCTTGTGCGCTTCTGTGATCGTCCCGGCACGCATCGAGGAGAGGATGTCGAGGAATTCCCCGTCGCTCTGCCTGTGCTGTTCTGTGAGGTAGCAGACCTGCGGCGCAGCCGCCTTCCATGAATCCGATTCGAATGCGAAGCGCATCTCTCCCTCCTTTACCACAGGGGGTAGCTGGAAGAAGTCGCCGACGAATATGACCTGCATGCCGCCGAAAGGAAGCGGGCTCTGACGGACCTCCTGAAGGACATAATCGAGATTGTCGATGAACGTCGCATCGAGCATGGATATCTCGTCGATTATGAGGACGCGAGGCGAGCATATGCGACGCATCGTGAACTCGTTCGACTGAAGCGTCGCGATAGCGTTCTCGCTGATCTTGCGCTTGATTCCCATACCGGCCCACGAATGAATCGTAGTCCCTCCGATGTGCGTCGCGGCGATACCCGTCGATGCCGTAATCGCGTAGCCTCTGCCCTGCATGCGCATCCACTCGACGAATCGATTCACGGTATGCGTCTTACCGGCTCCTGGCTCTCCTGTCAGGAAGACATTCACGCCGGACTTCAGAATCTCTAGTGCGCGGTCCTGGGTCATATCTTTGCTGTTATAAACGCAGCACACTTCTTATCACGTTTGCAGGTGTAAGCATTGCAAGCGTGTTCGTGTTTCTCTCCGGCATGAACATACTGGGTATGGCCGCAGACTGCACAGACCTTGCCCCAAGCATCAGATTTAAGGCTCATACAGGCTCTCCGTTTACGCGCGCATCCTCTGCGAAGAAGACCTTCGAAATGACATAGCGGGGGTTATAGACTGCATCGCCCTGCCGAAACCAAGGCATGACATCGCCTACTTCCATTTCTACGATAGGCTTCTTCGGATCGAAGTTCACGACATGCGTGCCGGTACGAGTGTCGATCAGGAGCTGGAATATCTTCTTCATACGTTCGGAGCTACCTCGTAATGATCGCCGACAAGTACCACTTCCGTATTCCGGCCGAGGTGTACCGCGTCGCCGTGCGGCGTGATGATGAGCGAGTACATGCCGTCGCAATGGCGGAAAGTACACATCTGCTTGCTGCCTCCCTTCTTCGGCTCGACGACCGTCAGGAGAATCTTCGAGCCCTTTGGTATCTCGTAGAGCTTCATACTCTCTAGCGGACCTCCGCGTCTATCTGCACATCGTAATGATCGCACTGTGCCTTCTGTGTCGGCGTGAGGTAGAAAAGCGGATACTGCTTCGCATACTTGGCCCACGTCTCGCACTCGATCTCCGCGCTCTTCTCAATCGAATAGCCCATGGCGACCGAGATGACAGCGAACAAGCCCACTATTGTTAATACTGCGAGAACCGTCTGAACGAATGTGTTTGTTTGCATATAAGTAATATACTCCCTCTAGGTACGGATGCAATAATCTAGGTGTGGATAACCTATAGGGGGTATACTAGGTATATGGAATATATCTTTCTCGACACAGAGACGACCGGCTTCGGTCCGTGCCGCATGGTAGAACTGGCCTACTGGAAGGGTCATAAGTTTACAAGCTTCAGAGTCAAGCCGCCCATCCCTATCGAGTTCGAAGCTTCGGCTGTGAATCACATCTCGAACAAGATGGTCGCCGATCTCGAACCATTTCAGGGAAGCTCTAAGTATCTGAAGACGAAGAAAGAAATTGAAAGCGGCATCCTCGTCGCGCACGAAGCGATATTCGACATCGGCGTGCTAGAGCGCGAAGGTCTCGATATCGTCGACTATATCTGTACGAAGGAGATGGCGAAGGCTGCGTTCCCGAATGAAAAGTCGCACAAATTACAGGTACTCCGCTATTCCCTCGACCTCGATGTGGAAGGCGTAGCACACTCCGCAGGAGGAGACGTAAACGTGATGATGGCCCTATGGGACCGGATGCTGAAAGAAGGAATCGACCCGCAGAAATTTATCCGAAATCGATAACGTCGGTCGCGATCTCGATGGCGCGAGCATCGGTCAGCGACTTCCGTTCCGATTTCATCTCCTCTAGGACCCACCGCTGTATATCGATGATCGCGATGAATTTCGGGTAGCGGACTGCCACAAAGGAGAGGCTCCGAGCCATGCCGAACAGGTCGAAGGGGAGCTTCTGATACCCGCCATCGGGAATCTTGAAGACGAGGCCCGTGCCGTGTACCGCCATGAGCGCATCGCGCTGATGGACTTCGAGGGCCGAGAAGGGAAGGCTATTCTTTCCGCGCGTGTGCTTCACTTCGACTGCGACCGAATGATGCTTCTTCAGGAAGTTCCGCATCCATGCGGCTACTGCGGTATGCTGCGATGCTTCAGATTTTTTCATATTACCAAGGAAGGTCTTCCGGCTTAATCTCATCTGGTAAGTCGATTACGACCACGGTCTCACGTTCCCTTTTCATCGCGATGCCGTGCAGGACGTTCTCGCTGCCGGTCGCCCATTCGAGATTCAAAAGGATATTGTTCGAGCGGTTGCAGTCCTTGTGATTCACGATCTCCTTTCCTTCAGGATTCTCGATGAAGGCGATTGCGACGAGACGATGAACATAGAACTTTTGCCGCTCTCCATCCCGACGCAGGAACACGAAGACGTAGCCCGATAGGTTCGACATCGGCCGCAGCACCTTCGCTTCGACCGGCCGCGTGCGCCCTGCCGGAGCCTTCACTGTGCGCTCTAGGCTGCGCACCTCGCCATGATTCGAGACCTGATAATGGCCTTCGAAGCCCGGTATATCACGCCATTCTTCCGTCATAGAGGGCTTCGTTAAAGTCGCGGCCGCTCATGATTGTCTCGAACCAGCGGCGGTCGACGCTCTCCTTATGGTCCGCGATGAGATGGATATACAGGTTGTGCTTGATCGCATCGTACCGCTGCGGCCGTCCCTGGCCCTGGATATAGTCGATGCTCTTATTCGAGAGGGAGGCGAATATTACGACCGGGCAGGTCTTAAATTCCCATTCCGACGACACGGAAGACTGCGCGATGATGTATGCGCTCTCGGCCGCTTCTGCCGCCGTTTCGACTGCCTTCCGATCCTTCGTCTTGCCGGTCATCTTGAAGACCAGCTTCCCTTCCTTCTCTAGCGCGGCGGCGATGATATCGACCTGTTCCGTATAGTTCGCGAAGACGATCATCTTCGGGAACTCGATAGAGCGTTCGACGATATAGTCGACCTTCTCATTCGGAAATGAAAGCACCTTGCGGGAGACCTTCTTCGTCTTCTCGTCGAAGATATCCTCGTATAGGATGCCGTTCTCGATCTGATGCTTCTTCGTGCGCAGCGCACTCGGGTCAGGGAACTTCGCCGGGAGCGTCTTCAGGAGGGCAGATTGACGCGCATTGATGGGTAGATATTCCGTCTTATAGGTCTGCACCGGCACGTCCTTGATGTCTGCAAGGCGAAGGACCTGACCGATCTCCCGCGTCTTCTCGGCGAGCGCATCCATAGATGCCTGATCGCGATGCGGCGCGTACACAATGCGGTCCATCGGCAGCCTGTGATAGAAGTTGTCGCGGAAGTCCCTATACGACCAATCATGGCCGAGTAGCTTCGCGGCTGCCCATATCGACATCGGGGTCTTGTTCGGCGTCGCTGTGGCCGGAATGAAACGAACCGGCTGTCGCTCCGCGAGATACCATTGCATCGCTTCGAATATCTGCGACGCCTTCGGAACCCATTCCTTATTGCGCCTGCACATAGTAGGCATGACTCCAAACAGCCTGTGCGCTTCGTCTGCGATGACTGCCTTGAACTTCGGGAGCTTCGTATAGTCGCGACGGAAGGTCTCGTAGGAGATCACAGTAGGGGGCTTTAGGCCGAGTACGCTGGCCTCATACTCCCATTGTTTCTTCTGCACCGTGGTCTTCGGCGCGACGATGAGAATGCTGCCGTCGTGTTCCTTGACGGTCAGTAGGCAGGTACGGGTCTTGCCGGTTCCTGTGCCGTGGAAGCATCCCTCATACGGTCGCGAGGTCGTCGCGAAGGCGTGCTGATGCGGCGCGATGTCAGCGAACTTCCATGATGTCTTCGTCTTCTTGTTCCGGCCGAATCCCGCTCTATGATTCCGGGCATGTGCTACGCACCATCCTTCGCTGCCGTCGCACTTCATGCAACGCGTGTCGGATTAAAGCGGTCGTCAGTCATGGACCAAGTGCGATAGCCGCCGCCTGGAAGGTTCTCGCCGAAGACGACGCAGCCGCCGCGCTTCAGGAGCGCGAGAGCCATGCGGATACGGTAGAGGTATTTCATCATATGAGTTTCGATATATCGACAGGACCGTAATTTCGTATTTCCGGTGCAAGGTCGATGTGATAGCCAGGCTCGTACATCTCAGCTAACGCTCCTTCGAGACGATGCTGATTCCCATGAAGGTGTCCGTGAATGTTGTGATCGAATCCTTCAGTCCTTTCGCGAGGGATATGCGTGAACAGAACGGTCTTGCCGAAATACTTATTCACGAATCCGTCGCACACGAAGTCGAAGCCTCGGTCGACGTACCAGGCATCGGACTTGCCGTCATGATTCCCTCGGACAAGGATACGCTTCTTGAAGTTTCGAGAAGCAAGCTTGAAAGCCTGCATCGCCACCTCATCTCCTCCGATAGCGAAGTCGCCACAATGGATGAGGAGGTCGCCAGATGCTCGTTCAAGATTCGTGCAAATCTGCTCTATGAAGTCGGCAGGACGATAGCCCTTCTCGACGAGCATAGCGTGATTGAAATGCGTATCTGAAATAGCAAAGATTTTCATACAGGTTGCTTATCGCTAAAGTCTTCGGAGCGTACCTCATGCCCGAGATTGTTCAGGGCCGACATATTGTCGTACTCACGCGACTGTCGTTCCTTGGGTCGGTACATATCTTCGATGATCTCGTTGAAGCGTTCCTCTGTTATGAGGAATGGCTTTCCGTCATTCGCTACACATCGTACATTTGAACAATTGAAGAAAGGGGTCAGTAATGAATCGCCCATCTGAAGAAGTGATGCGCACCCAGGGCAGCAATTATTCTTCAGGCGGGACCAGATCATATGCCTCCGAAAAGCTCGACGGTTATGCCGCAATCGGCCTTGCCGATGCCGACATGCGTGTACTGCGGCTTCACGATATTCGCCATGTGCGTCGGCGACTTCATGAGAGCTTCGTGCGCCTCCTTATCGGTCTTGAAGTTCCGGGCGAGGTTCTCGCCGAGGTACTTATAGTCCGTTCCTGCGAACGAAAGCCATGCATTCGCATGCGACCACTGACCGATATCACAGAGCTGCTCTGCGCGCACTTCCGCGCGGTACGAGAGCGCAGGGTCCTCGACGAGGGGTGTGGCGCGAACGGCGTTGATGAGGAATAGAAGCTCGATCATATGAAAGTAATTATACCGCCTCGATCTGCGAGAGAAGAACGTATATCGGGTTAGCGATATCGACTCCGTGTTCGCATTCTTCGAGCATCAGCGCGTGCATTACGCCGACGTGCTTGATGTCCTTCTGCTCGCCGGTCATCGTACCGTACTCGTCATAGTGCGGATGCGACTCAGGCAATATCTTTACCCGTGTTCCTTTCTCCATAGATTCGAAATTATTATTCATAGGCCCGATGGGGAGGGGGAAGGGAAGCATCCCTTCCCCCTTCCTACTGACCTGCGAACTAGTCTTCGAGGCCGAGTGCCTTGTCGAGGTCGAAGAACTCCTCTTCGAGATCGACCTGAGCCTGTACCGTCTTCGGCAGCGCCTTCTTAGGCGATGGCGTGATCGTGTACTTGGAGTTGAGGCCGTCTCCGGTCTTCACGACTGTGATGTCGTAGCCGGACGGATGACCCCAGTCCTTATTCTCGGCGAGCGCGAGAATGCCCTTCTTGATCGATGCCTGCGTGAACTCGGCGAGCATGACCTTGCCCTCGATGTGATCGTAGACCATGAACGCCATGAAATCGTTGATCTTCGGACGCTTGGTCTTCTCGTCCGTGTCGACATCCTTCGGAGAAATCTCCGCGTCGACACCTCCTACACGGAAAGGCTTGTTGTCCTTCCAGCCGACTTTGCCGACCACCGCATCAGTAAGGATGCGGAACTTATTCTCGCCAGACTTCAGCTTGAAGAAGCTTCCTGCTTCAGTCTTGACCTCATAACCCTTAGGTGCGAATGACATATGTGTGTTTGCCTTGCGGCGGTTTTGCGTAATTGTGCGTAGTTGCACCGTGAGTAATGTTCAGCGACTAAAGTGCGCTGACGGGCGGCTCCGATAAGAATTCCATTATCGGAAGGTGTCTCATGCAAGCTCTTTAATATCGGCCTGCGGGATTTCAAGGACATGCCCTTCGAGAATTCCAGTTCTCCCATGGGAACGCCGCCCGTCAATGTACTTTCAGCAAGTGCGCTGAGTGCCGGGAATGAGACAGGATGGTTTCGGAGCATCTTGTATCCTTCCGAGCATTCAATGTACTTCAGCAGGTGCGCTGAAAACTGAATAGGAGTATCGAGCTATTAATTGCGACGTGCTTGCGCTCGTTCGCTTATCGCACTGAACTTCTGAATCTGATACCAGACCGCACTTCGGGAACATCCCACGACCTTTGCGATCGCTCTTTCGCTCTCTCCTTTAAGGTGTAGAGTTTTAATTTTTGCGATTTGCTCGCCTGAAAGTTTGCGCATAATATATGTGCCTTACCTCCTATTCAATTTTCAACGTACTTGCAAATGCACTGAATGACGGGAAGAATCGTTTAAACCGTTGGGCAGGGGCATCGCCCTCATCCTGTACGTCCAGGCATTCTTCTTCCCGTCGTTTCAATGCACTTTCGAACGGAGCCGGGAAGGAGAGGAGATCGTAATCTCCTAACCCTTGGCTTTCGCCTGGGGACCGTGGTCCCCTTCTCGACTCCCTTCTTCTCTCCCTAGTATATACTAGGTGCGTATCCGGTCAATTTCTAGGTGTGGATAAGTCATCCTTCGCTAACTTCTTCTTCTGACGGTCCGCACGAGCCCAGTCTGCCTTATAAGCGTTCAACTGCTTGCGATGCTTGGCGCGGTACTCGCGCTGATACTCAGCTCTGTCCCGCGACATATTCTTCCATTTGCTTACGCACCTTCGTGATCTCTCCGCCGAAGGCCAGAGTCTCCGACATCGAACGCTTCGTGCTGAAGACCACAGGGATTGCCGGATCATCGCGGAAGACCATCTCATAGTCGAAGCCGGTCTCGTCGCGCTCCTTCCACTGGCGCATCGTCGGAATCCATTCGAGATAGAATTCGACTTCCTCCGGGCGGATGCCGTTCGCGATGTAATTCATCAGCGCGTACATCGTGAGCTGCCCGTGCTCGTCGACACGCTTCTGGTCCCATGCCTTCATGCCGGTCTTGTACTCGCCTATGATGCGCATCGTCTGATCGCAGAACGTGTCGGCGTAGCCGATGAGCTTAAAGCCATTGAAAGGAACCTTGAAGTCTTGCTCCATGCGCGAGAGCATGCGGACCGGCGCGAGCGGAGTGCCTAGCTCGCAGGAGTCCGCGAACTTCTTTCCGAAGATCAGCTCTGGCGTCGGATTCTCGTCGAGACCGAGGACGTATCGCTCGAACCATGCGCGAGGATTGTATTTGAAGGACGAGTGCTGCGACCATGAATAATCGCGCTCGCGCCACTTCGCTATCTGTTCGGGGGTAGGGATCATACTTCCATTTCGCTTAGGCTCTTTTCACTGAACGGGTCTTCGGCTTCTTCAAGTTCTAGAGGTAGATCGACGCTTCCCTCCGGTATCCATCGCCAGCTTTGCGTGCCGCCTACCTGACGCCGCACTTTCTTCAGCTTCAGCACGCGCTTGAAGACATCGATGATCGCCATCTCCTCGAACTTGCGCATCGCGCCGAAGTTCCCGTTCAATGCTTGCTGATACGCCATCTGCGCCGTGATGCCCTCCGCTCGCTTGTGGTCAGTCATGAAATGCTCATCGAAGTACCATTCGCTGATGCGATCCTCGTTCGGATCAGAGACGCGACGAGCCTCCTGCTGCGCGGCCGTCTCATCCTTCGGGAACTCATGCACGCTCTCTCCGGCCTGAAGCCTGGCCCATGCTTCGGCGATGAGCTGGTCGCGATTCGTTTCGAGCCATTCGATATCCGCTTCTTCCCTTACAACCCGGACCGGGAGCCAACGGCGATTTCCGGTCTCGTCCTTCAGGTACTCGTCCTGATTCGTGGTCATCGCGAACGCGCAGCGGCGCGGCACGTCGAGCGACATGCGCGCATACGGCAGACGCAGCTTGTCGACCTGCGTCGTGATGATGGCCTTCAGCTTCTTGATCTCGGTACGGCTCAGGGTCTCTCCCTCGGAGAATTCCATTATGAACTTCCCGAACATCTGCATGAAAAAGTCCTTCGAGTCGACGCCCATCGTCGTCTCGACGTGGCCGTTCTTCCCGTTCGGCATCTTGGCGAGAACGGAAAGGGAGGTCGACTTCTTCGCTCCCTGCGGTCCTTCGAGAACCATAACGTAGTCGAACTTGCAGCCCGGCTCCATGATGCGCTTGACCATTCCCTTCAGCCAGTTCGAACCGACCGCGCTATGATACGCATTGTCTTCGACGCCGTATACCTTGCAGAGCCAGGTAGCGAGACGATCTTCCTGGTCCCACTCGACAGCCTTTACGAACTCGATAGCGGAATCATGCGTGCACTCCTTCGCGACGAGTATGATCGCATCGAAGACCATATCCTTGCCGACCTTCTGAAAAAATTCGAAGTGGATGCTGATCTCGGTCTGTATGGCGATGGCGTCATTGTCTTCGAAGGGACGCCAGGGAAGCGATGCATCGCTTCCCTCACGATATTCGATAGTATTCGTGAACGCGTCATAGCGGATACGTCCCTTGAAGACCGGATGGAAACGAAGGATGCGGGAGATGTTCTCCGTGTTCTGCGTGATGACCTTATCCTTCTGCGCATTCAGCGTGAACAGGAAGTCGATGCCGGTCTCCTCCTTGATACGCTCCTCCTGCGTACGGTATACGTCCTTGCAATTCTTGATGGCTCCGGCGATCGAGCGGACGCGGTAATCGATTCGCCCCTGTGTCTTCTCGCGCTGGCCCAAGGGGGAAGCGAGCCATATGCGGTCCATCTGCTCCTTGTCATGGCGGGTCCAAAAGGCGAGGTGCGCGAGGAGCGCAGCGTCGGCACTCGATAGGTTCGGCTTGCCTTTATCATTCAGATACGCCGATGCGTCTCCTTGGTACAGCTTCTTGATGTCTGCGCCGTTCTTCGAATCGAACATGCGCTTCAGGATGTCGGCGTCGTCGAGCAGGGATTTACCCAGCTCGATGACCGAGACGGCCGGGCCGGTCGGTTCTGCTTTGGCCCAGGGGTAGCCAATGATACCTAGAAGTCGAAGGGCTTCAGCTTGGTCAACCGTGCGAATAGGTTTCTTGGGACCAAAACAAACTTCGGACCAGGTAAAGAAACGACCAGAGGTATAGGCTTCAAAAGGAGCGTGTCGGTTGGCTTCAAGTTCGAGAGGTCCATCTGAGATAGCGAGGTAGAGATGAAGTCCAGTCCCTGACGGAGAGATTTCTGTATACGTCTTCGCCTCCTTGATGAGCGATTTAATCGCGTCGCCCTTCTCATGCTTGATTTTGGAATCTTCGAGTACATGGTCTATATCGATACCGAGTAATGTCTGATCGGGAGTGAAGACGATGCCGATGCCCGAGCCGAAGCCGTTATCGCGCAAAGCCTCTTTCGCTTCCTTGTATGTGGACCAGGTAGACGGGTCGGTCGAAGATGCCTTAGCCCCCCGTATCGAGTACGGGATTTTAGTCATACGGTCGCCGGATTTCTCAGCATTCCATAGAACCCATCGTTTCTGATTTCGCATACGCTCACTATACATCTGTGAAGCGGAAGTGAATACGTTCTAGGTGTGGATAACATAGCAACGAGGAAACTCGTTGCTATGCAACCTAGGCAAGGTAGGCAACCTATTCTACGGCCTATCTGTGCGGTGGTTGCCTATGTTGCCTACCTTGCCTACCTATTTCTATATAAGTGATAGAGAGACTAGAAATAATAGGGGAGGAGGGGGCTAGTGGAGGGCTGGGGGGTATATAAGGGAAAAGGTAGGCAAGGGTAGGCAAGCTAGGCAAGCCCCCCTTTCCGTGGCTTATCAAAGCCATATTCAAGTTGCCTACCTCGGTTGCCTACCCCCTCGAAGTTGCCTACCTCTATACGAAAAAACCCCCTTTCGGGGGCTTTTTCTGCAAAAACTATCTCTTGTTGATCGGAACCATCTCGTCGAAATATCTGACGCCGGGGAGTTCTCGCCCGTCTTTCAGTTCTTTCCTGATAGCTACCTCGTTCGGGAGAAGGAATTCCCACGGGAGCTTCGTGATGTCGACGACCTCGAACTTGCGATCCTTACGGAAGCCGACGCTTCCATCGTTCGTCTTGATCTTCGACTCAGGTCCTTCGACAGCATCAGCCTGCTCGATCGCAGTCTCTAGCTTCAGCTTGCCCTTGCCGGGACCGACGCGCTCTGCGATCTTCGCCTTCTTCGCTGCTGCCTTCTCATCCTCTGCGAGCTGGTATGCGCCCATGCGCTTACGAAGGGAATCGATGGCTGGCTTCAGCGCATCCTTGAATGGCTTCCATCGTCCCTGCTCTACCTTGATCGTTGCCTTCAGAGGACCGACGATCTTGTCCTCTTCCTCCTCGACGCCATCCATCGTCTTGTTCAGCTTCGACAGGAGTTCGGTTGCTCTCGTCATGTCTTCAGGAGACTTGATGACGAGCGCGTCTGCTTCCTGTGCAAGCGGGGATACCTTCTTCTCGTAGATGGCGACTGCCTTAGACATACCGGCCAGGAGTGATCGTGAAGCCTGGCTCCTCGGGAGCTGCTTCCCACTTCAGATAGACGTTGCCGTCCTCCTTGTCATTCTCGCGAAGACCATCCTTCAGGTCTGCGACGATCTGTTCAAGGGTCGGGATGAGGTCTTCTACCTCAGGTCCCGCTAGCTGAATCTTGATAATTGTGCGTGCGCTCATGTTCGTAATTATTTATGGGTACTCATTCATTCTATTCTAGGTACGCATATTGTCCACACCTATATCTAATACTAGGTGTGGATAGTGCTATAGTGGCTCTATGGCTACACGATCTGAGGCGCGAAAGGCGCGATGGGCAGCAATGACTCCTGAGGAGAAGTCAGCCCTTCAAAGGAAGATTGCTCAGTCTCGGTATGAGAAGCTCTCTCCCGAGCAGCGCAGGGCGATAACAAAGAAGGCAAGCGCAGCACGCTGGCCTAAGAAGAAGCGTGCGAAGTAATCGCACGCTTGCTCACTTATGATCACACTCCCGAAGCTTCCTCCTAATTACGAGATGATTGCGAAAGCGTTTCCTGCGGTACGGGAGCGCAAAGATATCGCATTCACATTCGGCGGTATCTTGTTCAATCCGAGCGACATGGATATCGATGAGCCATTCGGACTGCATGAGGCGTGTCATTCGCTTCAGCAAGAGAAGATGGGAAAGGGTGCGCTCGGTCCTGACCGATGGTGGAAGAAGTTCATCGCTGACCCGAAGTTCCGAAAGGAACAGGAGCTTGAAGCATTCGCTGTGCAATACAAGCGGTACTGCGAGTTGGTCTCGGACCGCAATCGTCGTGCCTGCTACCTGATAAAGATCGCTGCGAATTTCGCTTCTCCTATATATGGTTCTGTCGTGTCGCATGGAGAAGCGGTAAAACTCATTCGACAGTATGCTCGTGTGCCTGCATAATTCGGATATAGGTTTTTGAACCAATTTCTACTATGACGAGAACCTCTGAAAAGTTGAAGCAGGCTGCGCGTGAGAACGGCAAGAAAGGTGGTCGTCCGCCTGGTACTAAATCGCAAGCTACGCTCGAACGCGAGGAAGTTCTGAAGCAGTTGCGTCAGAAGACGATGACGGCTGCGGACCAGCTCTTTATCGCGCAGATGTCTCTCGCTGTCGGATATCTCTATCTGTTCAAGATAGAGAAGGAGACCATCATCGGACCGAAGGGAGGTAAGAGCTATCGCGCGAAGCCGCCGAAGCGCGTCGAGGCTCTATGGGAAATCGAAGCGTATCTCCTCGGCCTCGTTGATGAGGCGGAGATCGATAAGGGTCCGGCTGCGACGTACTACTATATATGTGTGAAGGACCCGCAGAACGCTGCGATTGATTCGCTTCAGGACCGTACCTTCGGACGGTCTACGCAGTCGGTCGAAGTTTCGAATCCTGACGGTTCATTGAAGACGGTCATAATTCAAAAAGCTCATGGCGGAAAGCGCAACGATTGATCTCCTGCCTAAGCAGACTGACGCATGGGAGGCGTGGGAAGATAAAGAATCGACTGAGGTCGGGTATGGCGGTGCGGCCGGAGGAGGAAAGACGCGCCTCGGATGGTATCTCGCC
>Ga0181343_1000108_pt1 | contig 37265 bp, 40 predicted proteins | sample Su13VDMLBSD_FD_130110 | JGI IMG/M metagenome (GOLD analysis project Ga0181343, IMG submission 130110) | Freshwater viral communities from Lake Michigan, USA - Su13.VD.MLB.S.D | ecosystem: Environmental > Aquatic > Freshwater > Lake | place: USA: Michigan | collected 2013-07-15
CCGCATGGCCTCGGCTGGCGACCCTAGGGCCCGCGCGTCGGGGGAGACTTTCAAGCAATACGGCAAGATTTGCCGTCGCTACGTTTGGGCCGCCCAGACGCTGGAAGACGCGGGGCCCAAGGCGCGCAATCGTCTAGACCCTGACGACGTCGCCGACTTCCTTGCATGGAAGGCCGCACGCGCCGCACTAGAAACCCCACGGGAACGCGCGGAGCGTATCGCCCGCGAGATAGAGGAGACTGACGAATGGACAATCAAGCCATAGTGACCGCAGAACGCTTGCGCGATATGGGTGCTTGCCGTGGCGGGCGGATAGACTTCGACCGCGCATTCGGCCGCGCGGTGGATATATCCGACCCCGCTACGCAAGGCGTCATAGTCCGCGCGTTCAGGAAGGTCGATCTCGACTGGGCAATCGTCCGGTTTGTTCCCAATGATTGTTGGGATGACTACATCGCGTATCGTCACGCGAGTTTAGACGCCTACTATGACGCCTTGCACATAGGGGTAAAAAAGCGTTATCCCAAAAATGACGCCTATCCGTCGATTGTGGAAGCCCGCGCCTTCTTTCACCACAGATTGCGGGTGTTCCGCTATGCCGTGAAACTCTACCTTGGCACGGAACCTGCAAAGCCTTGGACAGCCACTCAACGGGAGACGGACTATGTCACGTATTGAAACGCCGCAAGATCTGGCCTACGCCGAGCGGGCGCTAGACGCCGCGCGGAAATGGTCGCAACGAGTCGAGCAACTGGTTTGGGATTTGGAGACGGCTCTATCCGCCGTCAACAAGGACGCCGCCGGTTATCGCCGGGCGAACAAGGCAAACCCGGACGGCGGCGCGAATGCTCTGCCTGGGGAGGTCAATGACGCGCTCCTGGCGTTGCTGAAGGCTTTCCCGCATCTCCGCCCAGGTGAACCGCTCGACGCGCCTAAGCCGGCTTGATCCTAGGGCCTCGGGTGACCGGGGCCCTATAGTCAAACCTGCGAATATAAGGGATTACGCATGTACGCCGATCACGTCCCACAGATCAATGCCGCGATGCGGGAAGATCCTGAGATCTTCGCCCGTGGCGTCATGTTCGCCTCGCTATCCATCCGCCAGCCCGTCGAGAATGTTCCGGCTTATCTGGACGACTTGGACCGGACGGGCGCAGATAGCTCCTATCTCCTGGGCATGAAGCGCGCCACCTATCGCCACGTCATGGCGCACAGGCAAGGCCTCTGGGCGGACGTGTGCGCCGTGGGCCTGGATCGCCCGCAGGACGCCATCGCCCGGCTTCTGGAAGTCCCAGGCCTGGGCATCGTCAAATCTGCCTTCATCGCCCAGTTTCTGGGCCATGACGTCGCTTGCCTGGATAGCCGCAACGTCGCCCGTGAAGGCCGCGCCTTGCGCGCCTGGCGGACTGATGGACTGCCGCCCGCTCGCCTCGCCCGCAAGGTTGACGCCTACTGCGCCGAGACCTGGGGGAAAGCCGAGTTCTACTGGGATGCCTGGTGCGCAGACGTCGCATCCGCCCGCCCGCGTCACACGGCGCAGGAAATTTCCGCCTTGCATCTGGCGATCTTGCCGGATAGCTATGTCCCATTCTGAGGAGGGCCCTATGTCACTCGACTGCAAAAACGGCTATAAGACGCCATGCCCGGACGGGTGCGGCGCTTGCGGCCTCCCCTACGCCATGCGCCCAGGGGCCCGCGAGTATCGCGTCACGGGAACCGACCGCGCCGCCGGATCTCTCGGCGTCCGCGAGACTTTCCAGATCGTCGTAACGGCGGCTTTCCGCGATGCGCCGGCTGTGGCGTTGGACATGCGCTATGCCGCCGGGCGCGAGCACGTCCACGTCTATTTTGTGAAGGCGATGCGAGCCGCCCGTCCGTCCGCCCGTCCGTCCGCCCGCCAGTCTCTCGCCGAGTGCGACGGGATGCGCGGCCTTCTCCAGCCCGAGGCTTGAACATGGCCACGGAACAAGAAGACGCCCGCGCGGCCGAACGCCAGACCTGGCAGTATCGCGCCGTCGCCGCCACGCGCGGTAACCAAACCATGCTCGGCTGCATTCTCCTTGCCGTCATCGGCCGCAACGCGAAAAACCCGCCTTGGTTTGAGCCGGGCGCGGAGATCGACGCCGATGGCTTCTTGCTCGCGAATTTCGTGGGCAAGGATCGCGTCGATCACCACCAGTTGATACCCGTCGCCACGGTCAAAGATCTGGTGGACGAATTTCGCCGCCTCGCCGACGCCATCAAGCTCGACGACGCCGACCGCATCGCCATGTTCGCCGCCCTGCGCGCATGGATTGTGAAGGACCACAGGGCGCTGAAGGAGCCTTTCCAATGACTATCACTGTCTACTGCTTCGCTGGTCTCGCCTATGAGCACAGCGAACGCCCGGTCCCCGGCCATGAGCCTTTCGAGCTCGCGCTTCACGGGGGACGCGAGGAATTGCTCGCCCTCCTGGTGAGCCTCACCGCCAAGCCCGCCACGCCCGCCGCCCCGGTCGACGAAAGCGGCCAGGGGTCCGGGTTCGAGATCTCCGCGCCCAGCGCACCCTGGTATATCCGCGATACTGCGGATGGGGAGTTCGTGGTCAAGAATGATCACACCATCGGCTTCGACTATGTCAAGGAGCCGCTGCGCGCCACAGTTTTCGCGAACAAGAAGACCGCGCACAATATGATCAAGCGGCTCGCTGCTGACGACGCCACCGCCCGGCGCTGGGTTGCGACGCAGGAATATCGCGGATGGCGCGAGATCTTGACGGGCAAGCCGGCTTGATCTAGCCTCTGATCTTCCCACTAGGGCCGACCTTAACTTTACTCATGTGAATGACCCCGACAACCCCTCGGCGCTCCGGCTCCGGGGGGTTTCTCTATGCCGGCAGATACCACCGCAGGGCCGCGCCCTTGCCTGTGGCGTAGGCCTCCAGGGGTCCGCCCGAGGCCTTGCGCGCCAGGATGCCGGCAAGGCGGGTGATCTGTTCCTGGGCGACCTCGGGGCTCACGTCATGCGCCGGCGGCAGCATCTGGGCGGCGAGGACCGTGGATGTCACGCCCGCCTCCGCGCCGCGCGCCTTGAGGGCGGAGAGTGCAGCGCCGATGACCTTGGGGTTCAACCCGTCGTCCACATGCACCAGGGCCCGATGGTCGGCCGCGGTGATCGGCTGAAAGACCAGGTTGCTCGCCAGCTTCTTGCCCTCGAAAAACCAGGGGGCCTGCCGGCGCTCGCCGTCCTTCACCTTCACGCAGGACATCTTGACGGTCTTCGTGACGTCGTCGCCCTCGACCTCCGCCATGGTATCAAAGCCGCCTGGCAGGGCGCTGGAGCCGCGCGCACGGCCGCCTTCGTGGCCCGTGTGGTGGATCACCAGGACGGCGGCCCCCGTGGCTTCGCTCATGGCCTGCAGCGCCTTGACGAACACGTTGGCGTCGCGGGCGTCGTTCTCGTTCATTCCCATCATCGCCTTAGACGCGGTGTCGGCGACGATCAGGGCAGGGTGGAGGCCGGCGGCGAGCAGCTGTTCCATGAACTCGACAGCGTCGTCCTCTACCAGCACCTCGGGGACGTTCGGCATGATGCGCAGCCGGGTCTCCTCGACCCCGTGGGCCAGGCACCAGGCCGATGCGCGGAGCTCCATGCCCCGGAACCCTTCACCAGCGAGATAGACCACATCGCGCGGCGGCTGCGCCTCGCGTCCATAGGCCGCAACCCCCGTGGCGACGGTCATGGCCATGTCCAGGGCGATGAAGCTCTTGTAGGACCCCGGCGGCCCGTAGAGCATGGCAAGGGACCGCTCGACCACCAGATCAGGCAGCAGCCACTCCAACGGGGGGAGGGCGCGCATCTCGGCGAGGGTGTACGGGTGGAATTTGGAACGGCGAGCCGGCGCAGCTTCGGAGAGTAGCTTTCCGAGGGCGTCCCCGAAGACTTCTTGCGCCGGCTCAACCGCCCACGCGCCCGGCTCATTTTGAGCGTAGGCGGAGGCGTTCTCTAGTTTCGTCCTGATGAACCCGTCCATGAACTCGGCGTCGAACGGCTCGCACCGCACGGCCCAGTGCTCCATGATCAGGTCGTGGGCGAGCTCGGGGGAGATCCCCAGGTTCAGGACTTCACAGCAGACCACATAGGTCCGCTCGTCGCCGCCCTCCCCCTCGCGTGCCGGCGTCGCCGACTTGAGGTAGGAGGTCGCGCGGCTCACGTTGGCAGGGTGATCGAGGACTTCCGTCGAGGCCTTGGCCTTCTCTCGGGCGCGCGTGACGATGGGCGCAACCCAGGCCGGCAGCGGAGCCGGCGGCAGATCGGCGAGGTAGCTGTAGGTCCCATCTGGGGTCCGCGACGGTGGCAGCAGGACATAGGACCCGACCCCGCGCGTGTCCACCTTGAGCCCCAGCTTCTGGACGCTAGGCGGCAGGGACCCGGCGTAGTAGCGGTGGTGGCCCCCGCGCGGCGTGCGAACCATCTTCGTGGGAGGCGCTTCGCCGTGTTCGATCTGCAGGTCGGTCCAGGTGTCCTCGCCGACCGGCGGGTCAGTGTCGATCACGCATAGGCCGGAGGTCTCGGGGCTGGTGGCGACGTTGTAATCCGGGTTCTCTGACCACCAGGCGTTGATCTGGGCCACGTCAGTCGTCGCCGCGTAGACCCCGTTTTCCACGGCGGGGCGCTTGTCCATGGGGACACACGGGAATACCGCAACCCCTTGCGATGCAAGGTCTAGCGCGGCCTGATGTAAATCAGAGACTGGCATGATTTTGTGCTTGACGGCCCTCGGTGGCGTCCGTAAAAGGATCACGACATCGACACATTGTCAAACGGAGGACACCGAATGACGACTACCCCGACCCTGCTGCGGAAATTCCGCCAGTGGACCCGAGAGGCCGACTATGGACAGGAGTTCGTCTACAGCTTCGCGGCCGATCCGCGCGACGCCAGGGACCCGGTCATCTTCGAGTATGCGCGCAAGCTGTCCGAGGGGGGCCTCGCCTTCCTCTACCAGCGCCGCCGCGCCGGCGGCTTCGACTACGTCGCCCGGCGGACCCGGGTCTTGAGCCACGAGGTTCTCGACCGAGTTTCGGAGAGCATCCCCGCACCCATCCGCAAAGAACGCCCGACCTGTGGCCGCCCCCGCAAGGGCGACGAGAGCGCGTTCCAACCCCTGGAGGCCTGAACCATGACCATCATCACAACCCCCGTCCGCCTCTCGCAGGCGGTCTACTCCCAGCGCGCCCTCTGGAACCGCCGGAGCTTCGACGCCTTCCTGGAGAACCTGGGCCTGGACAACCCGTTCCGGCGGGGCACCCCGGCCAGGAAGCACGCGAGCACCGACCGGGCCGCCCGCAAGGAGGAAGCCCGCCGCCGGGCCCGTGACGGCGAGGTCGTCGCCGCGTTCGCCAAGCCGGGGCATCACCCGCACCAGCGCCGACCCACGGCCGAGCAGACCGCGGCTTGGGAACGCGGAAATTCATCTGACATCATCGCCGTGAACTACGCGGAGGTGGAAGCCCGGGTCCTCGCCGCGCGGGCCCCCAGCGAACTGCAGCATATCGTCGTCGAGCGCGAGGGGGCCTGGTGGGTTGCCATCGCGGTTCATGACGAGATCGACCTGTCTGCCGCTCGTGGCCCCTACGCCGCGAAGAAGACCGCCAACCGCGTCGCCCGCACGCTGAACGGGGGCTGACATGGCCTGCAGCGTCTGCGGCCGGGCGCACATCCCGGAACGGTGCAAGGACGGGCAGATCGAGTATCTGTCGGGGCCCTACCCTTGTCCGCTTCGGGATGCCGCCGAGCCGGCTGCAGACCTGTGGACCATAGAGCCCGAGCCAACCGCTGAAGGCCTGGAGGACTTGTTTTGAAGCTCGACTACAACCCGTCCAATGGTGCCTTCCTCCTCCGGGTCCCCCGTGGCCCGGGGGTGGACATCAACACGCTCATGTCCGAACACGGGCTCGACTTGAGCACCGCCTCCTCGACCCCGGCCGAGGCGGTGTTGTTCACCCGGGAACCCTACTGCGCCGTGACCTTCTGGGAGTATGCGACGCCGCGCGCCCAGGAGGTGCTGATCGGCCTGCAGCAGGAGATCGCCCTGTCCTGGCGGAAGGAGGGGGCCGGCCACATTGACGTGCCCCTGGACGAGGAGCTCGCCCCCTTCCAGATCGCCGGCGTCCAGTACGCCAAGCGCCGGCAGAACACCTTGATCGGCGACGTGCCTGGCCTGGGGAAGACCCCGATGGCCATTGCCTTCGCGAATGAGATCCGCGCCGAGCGCACCCTGGTGATCTGCCCCGCGAACATCCGCCTCCAGTGGGCGAAGAACATCCGCCGCTGGTCGACCATGGAATATCCCTACGTGGTCTACCCCATCCTCCACGGCCGGCATGGGGTCCACCCGACCGCCGCCTGGACGGTGGTGAGCTACGACCTGGCGCGCACCGCCCCCATCGGCAAGGCCCTGGCGCGCGGCGAGTACGACCTCCTGATCCTCGACGAGGCGCACTACACGAAGGAGGTCAGCAGCCTGCGCAGCCGGGCGATCTGGGGAGGCGGTGAGAACCGAGTGTTCGAGGCCCTGGCGTCGCGCGCTAAGGCGATCCTGGCGCTGACGGGCACACCCCTACCGAACCGGCCGCGCGAAGCCTACACGCTCGCTCGGGGGCTCTGCTTCGATGCCATCGACTTCATGTCGGAGGACAGCTTCCGGGACCGCTTCAACCCGAGCCTCAAGCGCGAGACCGCCGAGGGCAAGATCTACATCGACGAGCGGTCGGGCCGGCACGGGGAGCTCCAGTCTCGGATGCGCGCTAACTTCATGGTGCGGCGCGAGAAGTACGGGACGAACGGCGTCGGCTACCAGCTGAAGCTCATGCACATCCCCAATTATGACATCGTCCACGTCGACATGACGGGGGCGGTTAAGGCCGCCCTGAAGGCCGAGAGCATGTTGGACATCGACCCCGAGACCCTGGAGGGCGCGGACGCCGAGACCCTAGGACACGTCGCCGTGGTCCGCCGCATGATGGGCATCGCTATCGCGCCCCTGGCCGCCGACTACGTCCGCATGTGCCTCGACGGCGGCGAGGAGAAGATCGTCCTGTTCGGACACCATGTCGAGGTGCTGAACATCCTGGAGAAGGCGCTCGCTGAGTACGGAGTGGTCCGCATCGACGGCTCACACTCGGCCGCCCAGAAGCAGAAGAAAGTCGACGACTTCATCCGCAACCCAAGGCTCGGCGTCTGCCTGGGCAACATGCTCTCCATGGGCACGGGGACGGACGGGCTACAGGAGGTCGCCTGGCACGCCATCTTCGCTGAGAGCGACTGGACCCCAGGCACCAACCAGCAGGCTGTCGACCGCCTCGACCGCGGCGGCCAGGACACCCAGGTCCAGGCTGACTTCCTGGTCGCGCCTGGGTCCTTCAGCGAGAAGGTTCTCGCCGGCGCGCTGAGAAAATTGCAGACCACAAACAAAGCTCTTGACCGGCGGATGTAGATCCGCTAGTCGGTAAGCTCCCACGCTGTATATCCAGGTCAATCAGGAGGACAACCCAATGACCACCGACGCCTACTATATCGTTGACGGCCGCATCGTCGTCGAGGACGGCAACAAAGCCACCGAGGAATACGCGCCGACCCGCAAGGTCCGGGTCGAACTCGGCTTCTCGACGCCTGATGACACGGACGACGAGAAGAACGCTCACATCGTCCGCAACGTCGCCAAGATCGCTTCGGCCCAGGTCGATGATCTCCTCGGCCGCACCTCCAAGCCCAGCGCCACCTCGACCGCCGGCTCCACCGCCGAGGACGACAAGCCCAAGCGCACGCGCCGCACCAAGGAACAGATCGCCGCCGACGAGGCCGCTGCCGCCAAGGCCGATGCCGCTCTGAAGGCCGCCGATCCGGGCAGCATCGACGAGTTCGAGGACGAGACGCCGACTGCGGTCGACGGCTTCGACGCCGCTGGCAACCCGGTCGATGACGCCGGCGCTGTCGACGAGTTCGAGGACGACTTCAGCGCCGTCGAGCCGGAAGTGGAAACCGTCAGCGACGAAGACCTGAACGCCGCCGTCCAGAAGCGCAACGGCGAACTGAAGCCGACCCTCAAGGACCAGGCCGCGGTGAAGATCCGCGGGCTGATCAGCAGCTACAACCCGGACCCGACCGCGGTGTTCCAGCTGCGCCAGATCCCGGCCGCCAAGCGCGCCGAGTTCCTGACGAAGCTCAAGGCCATCGCGTAGAAGTCGCCTCGCCTGGCGAGATGGAGGGGCGGTGACGGTCCTAGGCCGGAAGACCAGGGTTGCGACCCTTGGCACCTTTGCACCGCCCCTTCTACCAGCTTCACCCACGGAGGACACCGTGACAACCGTCATCGACCACACGCAGCGCGGCCATAGCCCGCTTGGCGCTTCCGGCGCGGAACGCTGGATGAACTGCCCTGGCTCCGTCGCCCTGCTGAAGGAGCTCGCCCTCCCCGAGAGCGACGATCCGTCCTACCGGGAGATCGGCACCGCCATGCACGAGGCGGCCGAACATTGCCTGAAGGCCGGGATCGACACCTGGGAGATCGTCGGCGAGACCTTCAATAACGTGGAGATCGACGGCCCCCTGGCCGATGCGATCCAGGTCTACCTGGGCGTGGCGCGCAGCGACATCGACGCCTCCACCTTCCACTACGTCGAGTTCCCGGTCTCCAGCCCCGTTCACCCCCAATTCTACGGCACCGCCGACCTGGTCGCGTTCCTGGTTCTCCTCGGGCACGTCCCGGCGAAGAACATCGGCGAGCTCTGCGGCGACGAGGCCGAGCTCCGGGTTCGGGATCTCAAGGGCGGCGAAGGGATCGTCGTCGAGCCCGAGGAGAACCCGCAGCTGAAATACTACGCCTTCGGCGTGATCGACGGGATCGAGCGCCAGTCGAGCGTCGTCCTCCACCCGGATCTCAAGGTCCGCCTTGGCATCGTGCAGCCCCGGGCCTACCACGAGGAGGGCCCCGTGCGCGACTGGGTGACCACGGTCGGGGCGATCAAGGAATGGGTCCACGACACCCTGGTCCCCGCCATGCTGGCGACCGAGTACGACCACACCCTCGACGCCGGCCCCTGGTGCAGGTTCTGCGCCGCAAAGCTGGTGTGCCCGCTGCTGACCTCCCTGTTCCGGGCCGCCTGCATGGCGAACCCCAAGGAGATCATCAACTACAGCGACGAGAGCGCCGGCCGCAGCTACCAGTACGTCAAGGCCGTCGAGTTCTACCTCAAGGCCCTGAAGGACGACATCTTCCGCCGACTGAACACCGGCGTCCGCATGGATGGCGTGGCCAAGCTCGTCGACAAGAAGGCGAACCGGGTCTACACCTCCGGCGCTGCGGCCGAGGCGAAGACGAAGTTCGGGGCCGACGCCTTCACGAAGCCCGAGATCAAGTCGCCGGCTGAACTGGAGAAGCTGTCCCCGGCGGCCAAGGCCTGGGTCAAGGAGCACGCCTACCTGCCGAAGACTGGCCTGACCGTCGCCCTGTGGGACGACCCCAAGCCGGCCGTGCGGGTCCAGACCACCAAGGAAGCGTTCGGCGACGCCATCGCCGCCCTCACTCAAGGAGAAGCCCCGTGACCAAGATCACTCTCACCGTTGAAGACCCCCCGTTCTGCGAGGGGAAGCTCGAAGTGACCGCCGCCTTCGACCTCGATAACATCCCGGAGGCGGCCCAGGGTAACGTCCTAGGGACTGCTCTGAACGGGGTTGTCAGCCTGTTCGTCGAGGAATGGGGCAATACCGTCCGCGCCGGCGAGGTTGACGAAGACGACGACACCGAGTAGCGTCCAGTCGCCAGCCCACCAGGGCATTTCACTAGCCGCTAGGCTACAAGCAGGAGGACGTCATGTCCGAAGATAAAAACGAAGGCCTGTTCAACTCGACGGTGCCTGTTTTCGGTAGCTTCCCGAACGTCATGGAAGCCAAGGCCGTGAAGAAGAACGGCAAGGAAACCGGGGAGCCCAAGTTCTCCTACAACTTCGAGTTTCCCGCCGACCACCCCGACCTCAAGTCGCTCAAGTCCCTCGCCCTCAAGCTGGCGAAAGCCAAGTGGCCGGGCCGGGACATCGTCCGCGAGGCCGCTCTGGTCGACGCCAACGGCAACAAGAAGCTCTCCACCTTCAACTTCCCCTGGTCCCTCGGCGACAGCCTGGCGGAGAAGGCGAAGAAGAACGGCAAGGACCGCGAATGGAGCCGCGGCCGTCTGGTCCTGACTGCCCGGTCCAAGTACGAGCCCCGCCTGTCGGCCATCGTCAACGGCCAGCTGGTGGAGTTCGACGGAGAGAACCAGCCGCGCGCCCTCGCCAAGAAGCACTTCTTCACCGGCGCGGACGTCCTGTTCCAGGTCAACCTCCAGGCCTACGAAGGCGTCGGCGACACTGGGGCGGACGGCGTGACCGCCTACCTGAACATGGTCCTCGCCACCGGCAAGGGCAAGAAGGTCGGCGGCAGCGCACCCTCCGCGGCCGACACGTTCAAGGGCTACATCGGCACCGTCTCGAACGAAGACGTCGCCGCCGGCCTGGACGACGACGAAGAAGTCGAGTTCTAGGGAGCCGTGCAGTTGCCCGGTGCTGCCGAGGCAACCCCCTAGACCCGCCGCCCTGCTAGTTAGACGCTGCACTCCGCAACCGATAAACAGCAGGGCGGCTTTTCTTCAGGAGGACTGACCTTGGCCTACGTCGTCGACTTCGAGAGCAAGAGCCGCTGCGACCTGAAGAAGGCCGGAGCCTGGCGCTATGCTGAACACCCGACGACGGAGGTTCTGTGCCTGTCCTACGGGCCGGTCAACAGTGAGGCTTTGTACACCTGGTTCCCGGGACAGTCGCAGCCGCTCTCGCTCCTGGAGGCAATCGAAGCCGGAGAGATCTTCATCGCGCACAACGCCGGCTTCGAGCAGGCTATGTGGGCCAGACACATGGTCGACCGCTACAACTGGCCGGCTATCCCGGTTCGCCAGTGGCACGACACCCAGGCTCGGTGCGCCAGCATCGCCATCCCCCAGGCCCTGGAGAAGGTCGGTAAGGCCCTGCAGCTGACGACCGAGAAGGACATGGAGGGCAACCGCCTGACCCTGTCTCTGTCTCGGGTCGACAAGAAGACCGGCGAGCTCCCCGAGGTCACGCCGTTTACTCTCCTGCGCGTCGGGCAATACTGCGAGGTCGACGTCAAGGAGCAGCGCGAGCTCCACCGCCGGATCGGCTGGCTCGAACCCGACGAGCGCCAGGTTTGGCTCCTGGACCAGCGCACCAACCAGCGCGGCGTCCGCCTCGACGTGCCCCTGATCGCCGCCATGCGCCAGGTCGTGGACCGGGGCTCGGCCCCGCTGGCAGAGGAGTTCGCCAGGCTGACCGGCGGCCTGAAGATGACCCAGCGGGATAAGGTCATGGCGTGGATGCTCGCCCGTGGCGTGATGATGCCGAACATGACGAAGGAGACCCTGGCGGCCGTGCTAGGGGAGACCGACGAAGGCGAGGAGATCGACGAGGACGACCGCCTGGACCTGGATCTCCCGGCCGAGGTCGAGCGCGCCCTGCGCATCCGCCAGCTGATCGGTTCCTCCTCCATCAAGAAGCTCGGCGCGATGGAGGCCTGCGTCTGCGACGACGGCCGCGCCCGGGGTCTGCTCGCCTACCATGCCGCCAGCACGGGGCGCTTCGCCGGCCGGCTGATCCAGCCGCAGAACTTCCCGCGCGGCAACGATGTCGAGATCGACATTGATGGTAAGATCGCTGCGATCATGACGGGAGACCCGGACTTTGTCTACATGGCGCTCGGCTACCAGCCTGTTGAAACAGTTGTGGCTTCTCTGCGCCACGCTATTATTTCTAACCCTGATCGCTATCTGGTGGCGGGCGACTTCGCGGGGATCGAGGCGCGTCTGGCCCTGGCCCTAGCCGGCCAGCATGACAAGACCGAGCTCATGGCGAGCGGCGTGGACGTCTACTGTGACATGGCGGCTACGATCTACGGTCACCCGGTCAACAAGAAGGAACACCCCGAGAAGCGCCAGATCGGCAAGAACTCCGTGCTCGGCCTCGGCTTCGGCATGGGTGCCCCGAAGTTCCACTCCCGGTACGCCAAGGACCAGCCCCTGGAGTTCATTCAGAGCGTCGTGGCGGCCTATCGCAAGAACTGGGCACCGAAGGTCCCGGACCTGTGGAAGGGCCTGGAGCACGCGGCGATCCGGGCGGTCTGGGACGGCGGCGCGCACGAGGCCTACGGGGTCTCCTACCGCAAGGTCGATCAGTGGCTGGTGGCGACCTACCCGGACGGCTCGAAGCAATGGTACTTCGACCCGCGGCCGACCCGCCAGGCCATGCCCTGGGACCCCGAGGACATCCGCCGGTCCTGGACCTACCGCCAGGTCAAGCAGGGCCGCCTGATCACCATCAACGCCTACGGTGCCCTGCTCACCGAGAACTACGCGCAGCACATGGCGCGCCAGCTGCTAATCGACGCCTGGAAGAAGGCCGAGAAGGAGCGCATACCAATCGTGCTGACCGTCCACGACGAGCTCGTTGGCGAACCGGAAAGCTCTAGGCAGGACGCCGAAACCGTGCTAGCTCAGATCATGGAGGACCGACCTGACTGGGCACGCGAGATCAAGCTGCCTGTCGCCGTTGAAACCTGGGCCGGAGACCGATACCGCAAATGAAAATTGCAACCTTCGACCTCGGCTCGAACATGGCTGTCGCGCACAACCTGCTCGGACATCCCGTCGTCGCCAGCCGTTCCTACAAGGGCACCCGGGTCGCCCGAGCCCATCAAACCCTGTGGCTGCTGCAGGATCTGCGCCGGCAATTCGAGGAGCACGGCGGCGTGGACGTGGTCCTCTACGAGCGGCCGTTCGCCCGGGGCCAGGACGCGACGCGCTGCCTGTGGGGGATCGCCGGCCTGATCGAGGCGGTCTTCGGTGACCATTGCGCCGTCCTGGACATCACCCCGGCCGAGATCAAGAAGTACGCGACTGGCGACTCCAAGGCCGACAAGGACGCCATGATCTTCGCTGCTATGCTCACGGGCTACAGCGGCGAGAACGAACACGAAGCCGACGCCTGGTGCCTCATGCGCATGGCCGAGGAAACCCTTACCAAGGAGAAAATAAAGTGAGCAAGATCTCAGACGCCGACCTGATCGGGGACCTCAAGGTCATCCGCGCGCAGGGCTCTGTCGCCGCCGCCGCCCGCTTCCTGGGCTGCGACCGATCAGGCCTGAACCAACGGGCTAGCGAGGCGAAGGCCCGCGGCCTGACCGCCGATACCCCCGTCCTCGACAAGGCCTCCAAGCTGGAGATCGCCCTGAAGCAGGCCCGCGCCGACCTGAAGTCCCTGCAGCGTGAGGCCGACACCGCGGAGAAGATCCGCGAGACCATCTATAACCTCGCCTCCCGCACCCCCGAGCCGCCGGCGTGGCTGGAGCGGAAGGCCGGCGGCAAGGGCATCCGCGGCGTCCCGGTCACCATCTGGAGCGACTGGCACTACGGCGAGATCGTGCGGCCGGAGGAGGTCGGAGGCGTCAACGAGTTCAATGCCGAGGTCGCGGCCGACCGCATCCGCAAGCTGGTGGACGTGACCATTGAGCTCTGCACCGAGCACATGGGCCGCGCTGAACAACAGTGGCCCGGCATCGTCGTGTGCCTGGGCGGCGACATGATCAGCGGCGACCTCCACGAGGAACTTTTCGCCACCAACGACCGCACCACCCAACAGTGCATCAACGAGCTCACCGATCACCTGGCCGCCGCCCTGGAGCGCATGGCTGACAAGTTCGGCAAGGTCTTCGTGCCCTGCGTGGTCGGCAACCACGGCCGCGCCAGCAAGAAGCCGCGCATGAAGGGCCGGGTCTACACCTCCCACGAGTGGAACATCTATTGCAACCTGGAACGCCACTTCCGGCGCGACGGCCGCATCCAGTTCTACATCCCCGGGGAGACGGACGCCTACTTCCGGGTCCACGGCCACCGCTTCCTGCTGACCCATGGCGATAGCCTGGGCGTCAAGGGCGGCGACGGGATCATCGGAGCCATCGGCCCCATCAAGCGCGGCACCCTGAAGATCGGGCACAGCGAGGCCCAGATCGGCCGCGACGTGGACACCGTTCTCATGGGCCACTGGCACCAGATGCTCTGGCTCCCGGGCGTGATCGTCAACGGCGCGCTGAAGGGCTACGACGAGTATGCTCGCCTGGCCATCCGCGCCCCCTACGAGCGCCCGAGCCAGGCCCTGTTCTTCGTCCACCCCGAGCATGGGATAACCGCCAAGTGGGAGGTGTTCCTCGACAAGCAGCGGGACGTGTCGGAGAACAACGAATGGCTGACCTGGCTTCAGCCGAAGGCCTGAACCGAGACTAGGAGGACACCACCATGAGCTTCGATCTCCACCCCATCATCGACGAGGAGCACTGGGGCCTCGCCTGCCGGCACATCGGGTCGCTCTACCGGCCGCCCGATCTCGTGATCTCGCCTGACGGGAACCCCTACCTCTACCGCTGGCACGTCATCCCGCGGAACCTGGACGCCAACATCTACTTCCACGTCCAGGTCGCCAGTGACCCCGAGCGGCCCCTGCACGACCACCCGTGGGACAACACGTCGATCATCCTCGCCGGCGGCTACAACGAGATCGTGCAGACCCCCGGCGCGTTCCGCCAGGTCTACACCCGGCGCGTCGGCGACATCGTCCACCGGCCGGCGGAGCAGGCCCATCGCCTGGTCCTGCCGGGGCACCTCAAGTACACCATGACCCTGTTCGTCACCGGGCCCAAGGTCCGCGAGTGGGGCTTCTGGTGCTACGACCACCGGGGCCGCAGCGTCTGGGTCCCGCAACACCAGTGCATCGTCAACAACCCGGACGGCACGTCCGTTTTCAAGGAGCCAGACCTGTGACCCTGACCACTGACGCCGCCGCGCGCAAAGCCATGCCCATCGCCACTGGCGTTCTGGACTACTTCCCGGACGCTCTGGCCGCCGTCGCCCATTGCTCGAAGGTCGGCAACGACCAGCACAACCCGGGCGAACCCCTCCACTGGGCGAAGGAGAAGTCGACCGACGAGCCCGACGCCCTGATCCGCCACCTGATCGAACGCGGGACCGTCGACACCGATGGCGTTCGCCACAGCGCCAAGGTCGCCTGGCGGGCGCTCGCGCTCCTGCAGCGGGAGATCGAGGCCGAGCAACAGAAGCCGAAAGATGACCGACCTGACTGGGCTCGCCCCATAGCGGTCACCGATGCCCAGGCCACGGCCACGGCCACGGCCACGGTACGCCGAGCGATGGATGCCTTGAAGGCAGCGGCGGATGCGGCCGACAAGAAGTACGACCGGCCGGGCCTCTACCCGGAGGACTGACTTGGCCACCCCCTTCCCTGACTGAGCGCCGCCGCGATCTTCGGACAAAGAAAAGGCCCCCGGGAGTGATCTCGGGGGCCTTCGTCGTTCCGGGTGTAGGGTCGGAGCTTAGAACTGCTCGTCCGCCGCCTCCGCGGGGGGCTCCACGGGCGCGGCCGTTTCTGCCGGAGCTTCGGTCGTCTCGGGCGGAACGTCCGTCACGGGGGCTTCTGTGGGCTCGGTGACTTCCTCGGGCACGCCCTCGGCGTCCAGGTGGGTGTCCACGGCGGCCAGGAGCTTCGAGATCTGGTCCTCGGCCCTGGCGAGATCCGTGGTCAGTTCGGCGATGCGAACCTGCGCGGCGTCCAGGGCGTCCTTCTTCTCGGCCGCGGCGGCTTCAGCGGCTTGCACCGCGGCGGCCTGCTTGGCGACGGTCGCCTTGTGGGCTTCCGCGTCAGCCAGGGCCTGGGCGCTGACGGCCGCGATCTTGTTCGCGAGGGTGACGGCCTCGGCGGCGTTGTGCTGGCCGGCGAGGGTGGAAAGTCGAGACAGCTGGCGCTCGATCTCAGGGGCGAATTTCTCACTCATTGGGGTATCTCCTTGGTGCTGTTGAACAGGTCAGTTCTGGCGCGGGTGTCCGCGATCAGGGCGTTCAGTTGCTCGGCGTTTTGCTGGCCGACGCCGTAGTTCTCGACGATGGAAGCTGCCAGAGCAGAGGCTTTAACTGGCGCGCAGGCGTCATCAGATTTGCCGGCGGGTAGTTCAAGGTCGCCTGGATCGGCACCGAGCGCGGCGGCGTCGAGCACGCGGACAAGGCCGTAAGTGACGCAGCCAGAAGCATCTTGAGCAGGGGTGACATGGTCGGGTATCCTCTTGATGATGGTCGTGGTCCGGTAGACGATCCGCTCCTGGACCTGGGCCTGGGTGACCGCGGCGGTGGTATCCCGGGCGGCCTGGACTTTCTCAGCCGCGGCGACGTGATCTTCGGCGGCCTTCACGACGGCGGCGTCGGCCGCGACGTGGGCGTTCCATTTCTTCTGCCAGTGGGCATCGGTGACCGTGGAGCCAACGACGAGCCCGACAGCGAGCGCGGCGAACATCGCGGCCAGCGCGAGATAGATCTTGATCACTTCAGGCCTTCCAGGCACTGGGCGCGTTCCTCGCGCCGGCGGTTGTCGAGACCACGGATAGCACACCTGCCCTTGTGGTCAACCGGGCCGATGCAGTCGCGCTTCGGGTTGCTGGCCTTCCCCTTGTTCCACATGAGGATGGCGTCGCAGGCCCCCGGAAGGTCGTCGGCCGTGATCCGCTTGTTGATGGTCGAGGTGCAGAAGGCGTAGGTGCCGATGTTGTAGCCGGTTCGCATGAAGGCCCGGAAGCTTTCCAGCGGGGGCTCGCGCGTCATGCAGGCGGCGATCCCGAGACCGTGGTTGAAGGCGTCCTGCTTGAGCAGCGTCATGCACTCGGCGTCCGTCCGGGTCTGGCCGAGGACGACATCCTTGCCGGTGTGGCCGTAGCAGGTAGTCAGGACGCCGACGTTGTCCACGTAGGTCTTGTTGCTCTTGCCTTCGTCGGCGGCGAGAGCGAATAGGACGGACCCAGCGCCGGAGATCGCGGCGAGGACCAGGCCGGCTTTACGAGCTTGGGAGAGAGGTTTCATCTTGCGTCTCGACGGTCTGCTGGAGGGCGACGATCAGAGAAGCGCGGCGAGCGGCGCGCTGTCGAGCACGCAGGCGGCGGATGTGCTTCTGGACCGTCTTGCTCTCCCAGATCTGGATGATGTACCAGACCAGACCGGCGAGACCGGCGAGGGCCGGGAGATAGCCCATGAACGTAGCGACAATCGCGCCCGCGGACACGGCATCACCAGCATACGAAAGGGCGCGTTCGTGGGGCGAAGTCATAATGGTTCCTCTCTAGCACTCTCGACTGCGGATCGTCAACGCCGGCGGATGAACCAGACGGAGAATGGGGTCTCGGAAGCCGGCGGCGGAGTGGCTTCGTTGACCGTCATAGTCACGCCCTGGACCCGCAGAGTGTTCGCACCGGGGCCATTGGACACGTTCACCAGGTCGCCGGCGACGACGGCGTCCGTGTTGGTGTTGTCGTAGAAGTGCCCGGTCGACCCGAAGGTGACGGCGACGGACTGCGTCCCATTCGCCCCGTTGATCCGGCTCCTGAACGTCGTCGTCCCGGAGCCGCTGGTGTGGTTGGTGATGTGGACGCCCATGTTCGATAGGTCGGCATCGAACGGCATCGGGGTCGGGTGTGGGGTCTCCGAGGTATCCGCCGCGGTCGGGAGCGCGCCGATGATCGGGAGGTACGAGGTGTTGACGGACCCAGGGCCGTTGTTGGCCGTCGCGACCTTCTGCCCCTTCAAGTCGTGCGACGAGGTGTCGCTGGTAAAGCGGCAGCGCGGCCCCCAGAAGTCGATGTTGCCACCGGACGACGCGACGATAGCCCAGCGGACGATGTCCCCGGCGGCGACCGTCACGGAATGCGTGGTGTCAGTAAAGAGACCCGTGGTCGATGCCGGCGCGGCGCACTCCAGCGTGCTGGAGGTCCCGTTGACCTGGAGCCTGGCATAGGTCGTCGTCGACTTCCCGTTGACCAGGACGACAACCCAGCGGGCGCTGTCGAACGTCCCGGCTGAGTACATCGTGATCTCGCTCTCGGTCGCGCCGCCATCCGTGGAGATCGAGTTGGTGAGCGGGTGATACGAGGTGCCGTTGATGTCGTTCCGGCTTCGGTCGTAGACGTTGCCGGTCCCGTAGTAGGTTACCGCGCCGCCGGTCGAGGGCTCGAACTGGAGCCCGAGACGCCGGTTTATCGTCAGCGTACCGCCGCCCGTGCTCGTCGTGATCTTCCCGTGGAACAGATCGCCAGCGGTGGCGGACACGGTATTCGTCGTGTCGGAGAGGAGGCCCGTGGTCGACGCGGGGATCGCTACGGTCAGGGCGGAGTTACTGCCGTTATAATATAACAGCAGGTTCGACGTCGTTGACCTGGCGTTCGCCGAGACCTGACAGAACAGGCGCGAGAACACGCCATCCTTGGCGACCAGGGAGACGTCGGAACCCCAGCTGAACGCCTGGCCTAGGCCTTGGTCGAGCGGGAAGGTCTGCGAGGCGCTGTTGTCGGCCGAGCTATAGTTGAAGTACGCGCCGACGAAGGACTTATTGGCCACGGCTCACGCGAGCCCCGAGCAGCCAGTAGTTCTCCTCCAGGTGCTGGTCCACTTCCGCGGCCTTCGAGCCCGGCCGGTCGAGGACCGTGATGGTCCGGTCGAGCTCCAGATTGAACTGGACCCGCTCCGGCGTGGCGTCGAAGCCTCTCGCGTCGAGCGAAGCGCGGACCAGGGAGGCGCGCCGGTTATCGTTGTGGACGTCGACCGGGGTGCAGTCCCGGTGGATGGGACAGGCGCGCTCGAAGGTCGCGTTTGCGAGCTCCCCGTCCTCGGTGACGCCGTCGAATAGAATAGAACAGCCGCAGCCGTTGTCAGGTTGCCATTTCATAGTCCAGTCCCCTTCAGTGTGATGGAGAGCCACCCGATGCTCTTTACATCGGCCGGAGCTCGGATGTTCAGGGTGTTCCCCTTGACGATAGTATATCCAGACGCGAACGAGAACGTCCCGTCGTTACTGCCGTTCGTGAACGTGACCGTCCCAATCGGCGTTGAACTGTCTTCGATGTCGAATACGACAGATGCAGTCGGCTGGTCAAGACAGTATGCCTGACTATCCGTGAGGCCAGACGGGAATAGAATGTCGGTGTCCAAGATGGCATAAGCCACGATGTCGGACACGCGAGGCGTACCGGACACGGCCAGGCCCACGGATACTGTCGGAGTGAAGAACTCCAGGGCCGTCGCGCCGGAGTTGACCCGGACGGGCTTGCTCCCAGCGCCGGTGTAGTTGGCGGGCGCGTCGGAGAGCCCAGTGAACGCGGTGACCAGGGTCGGGAAGGTCTGGAACTCCACGGCCGTCTCGCCGGCGTTGACGCGCAGGTACTTGAGGGCCGCGCCCGTGAAGGCCGCCGGAACGTCTGTCAGTCCGATGAAGGTCGCGGAGCCACCACCGGACGCCGCCGCCCAGGCAGGGTCAGCGCCGGCCCCATTGGTCTTCAGGAAGTAGCCGCTCGTGCCGGGAGACAGAGCCGCCCAGGCCGACGCCCCGCGATAGAGGATCATGCCCTGCGCGGCGGACCCGACGAGGTCCAGGACGTCGGACAGGGTAAGCTCCTCGGCGTCGCCGGCACCGGCAGTCTTGCGGCCGAGGACCCGGGCCGTCGCGGAGACGTCCTGCATCTTGGCATAGGTGACCGCGCCGTTCGCGATGGTCGCCGCCGCGGCACCCGGGCCACTGGCAGTCACGTCGCCCGTCAGGCTAGTCACGGCCGAGCTCGTGTAGAACTCCAGGGCCGTCTCGCCGGCGTTGACCCGGACGTCCTTCAGAGCCTGGCCGGTGTAGCTGGCGGGGACGTCAGATAGGGCCGTGAAGGCGGTCACCAGGCTCGGGGGCGTCACGAACTCCAGGGCCGTCGCACCCGAGTTGACCCGGACGTACTTCAGCCCCGCGCCCGTGTAGCTGGCGGGGACGTCAGACAGGCCGGTGAAAGCCGTTGCCCCCGCAGCGCCGTTCACCTGTGTCCACCCAGCCGTGGCCGGGTCCCAAGCGTAGGTATCGCCCGTGTCCGTCTCCAGCCAGAAGTACAGCGGCGACGGCCCAGCCGCCGGGGTGGCGGGGGTCGGGGAGAAGGCGGCGCGGGCGGCAGCGTTACCGCTCGCGAGGAAATAGTTCAGTGCTGTGTCAGTCATGGGGAGTATGCCACCATTATCAGATGCCCGGCTCCGTCAGACACTAGCACAGGCGGTTCGGCTCCGGTAGTCACTGGGGCCCAGCCGCTGCCGGCGGCGTTGAGCGTGGTCCCGGACATGGACAGCCCGGTCCCGAGCGAGATCTCTTGGACGACCCCGGACCCAGTCGAGCCCCGGCCAAGCAGCTTGGACGCGGCCGAGACGTTCTGCATCTTGGCATAGGTGACCGCGCCGTTCGCGATGGTCGCCACGGCAATCGGGTTGCCGATGGTCGTCACGTCGCCCGTGAGCTCCTGGATCGTCACCCCGGCGACATAGCTCTGCGTCGCGCCGCCGAAGACCCCGAGGGCGCGCAGGTTTATGAGCTCCGCGTTCCCTTTCCCGGGGGAGATACGCCCGACGACGTAGCCCGGGGGGATCGGCGTGCGGACGCCGCGGAGGCGGATGTTCGGGGTGGTAGCCATTACGCCAACGGCACCTGGCCGGCGTTCTCAGCGACCGGCGGCGGGGCGGCCGGGAAGGTGCCCTCGGCCGGAGCTTCCTGATCGGGGATCGGGACGTTCGGCTGCTCGGCGGCGGCCTTCATGTCCGCGCGGATCTGCTCCGTGACCTCGATCCCCATCTTGGCGGCGGCGATCATCTGCGGGTAGATGTCGTCGACCAGCTGGCGCTTCTCGTCGGGGGTCAGGTCTTCGTTCGCGTTGATGCCTTGGACGGCGGCGGACATGGTCATGATCGCCTCCTTGATCGGCGTTACGGCCTGCGCATACTGCCCTGCCGCGGCCGTAAATTCAACGTCCTCAGTGTCGCCGGTGCCGCCCTGCGCGCGGCGCATCGCCAGCTGGAAGTCCTTCTGCTTCGTCTCCAGGGTCTTCATGCCGTCGAAGAAGTCCTGGATCGGCTGCGCGGACATGCCCGGGGTGCGAACCAGGAAGCTGCTGACGAACGGGGTGTCCTCCAACTCCCACGGCTTCTTGCTGTCCGAGTGCGGGAGATCCAGGGCCTGCAGCACGAGGCCGCCGATGGTCCCGGACCAGCCCTTGACCAGGTGGTCGACCTGGATGGGGGAGAAGTCGGCGATGTCGAGCCCGGGGGGCCCCATGGCGCGGGCGATAGCCTTGGCGGTCTCGCTCGTGGACGTGGTGTATTGCATGTAGCCCGACGCCCCCTCCATGGACGCCGGCACGAGCGGCCGTCCGGTGAAGAAGTTGTGGTTCGAGATGATCTCCGCCGGCGTCTCGACTATAGCCGGAGCCAGGGGCGGGACGAAGTCGTTCAGGAAGGCCTTCGCCGTCTTGTCGAAAGCGTGCGGGTCCTTGGCCGCCAGGTGGTCGAGCACCCGGGTCACCAGGCCGCCGAAGATGAACCCCGGGCCCTGCGGATAGCGGAGCCGGAAGCGGTGGCCGCCGATGGACGGCGTGATGTAGAACGTGTCGCGCTGCCAGCGTGGGAGGTCGGAGTACCGCTCGCCCTCGGGGAGCTCCTGGTCCTGCAGCCAGTTCAGCATGTAGAGCCCGATGGTCGGCAGAGAGATGACGGCCGCGGCGTGGAGCGCCGTGTCGAGCGGCCGGGCTTTGACGGCCTCTCCGACTTGCTTCAGGCCCAGCAGGGCCGGCCGGAAGAAGGGCGTGATCTGGGCCATGCCATTCACGATATTCGCGGTGCCGCGCTCGGCGAAGTCGAGGTAGGCCTTGCGCGCCATCGTGGCGGCCTTGATGCTCTCGATACCCTTGCCTTCCGCGTAGCTCATGTAGCCGAGCCGGGAGGCTGCGTCGATCCGCTCCGAGACGATCTGGGCGAACTCGACGGGATGCTTGACCACGTTTGCGACGTTGCCCCACACGCCGGTCTTCTCGAACAGGCTGTCGACGTCGCGCTTCAGGTAGTCGAGATCCATCTCGGCCAGGCTCGCGCCCAGACCGCCCTTCGCCATGAAGTCCTGGAAGACGTCGTCCTGCTTGAGGACGTGGAACAGGCCCTTGACCAGGGTCACGTAGGGCGGCGGGTGCAGGGGGTCGAGCACGAAGGCGGCGATCTGGTCGCGCAGGACGTTCCGCACGGGGAAGTCGGGCGTCAGGGTGATGCCGGCGCGCTGGAGGGCGGCGAAGCTCTCCGCCGTCTTCATGAAGATGTTCGCCTGCCCGGGGCTGTCAGCCTTGCGCAGGAGCTCCGCCAGCTGCGGGCTCTTGGTCGTCCACCGCTCGGGCTTGCCGTCGCGGAAGAAGATGAAGTCATTCGGCCCCCAGGCCTTGGTGGCACGCTCGGCGACGAGGGGTCCGTAGGCCTCCAGGTTCTCCGGCGTCGCCTCGATCCCGTAGGGCTTGAAGACATTCGACCCCGCCTCGGCGATGGTCTCCTTGGGGTCCCAGGCGATCCGCTTGACGTCTAGGTTCTCCAGCTGCCCGCGCTCCGCCATCCCGACCACATGGCCGATGGCCCGGTTCCGGTCAGCCATCTTGATCAGGACGCGCATGTTGTCGATGGACGCCTTGAGCGGGTCGACGATGGAGCGGTCGGAGCCCTCCATGGTGTGGATGGAGTTCCGCGGATTGAAGCCACGGCCGCGGGCGCTGAAGCTCGCGTCGTCGCCCATGATGCGGCGCATGGACACGTAGGTCGGGTTGTTCTTGACCATGGCGTCTACCTGGGCCTGGCTGAACATGCCCGAGCCCTTGGCGTAGTCGAGCGCACCGTTCATGGTGTCGGTGAAGATCTTCGAGGCGCGCTCGTACTTCCTGACCGCGGCCTTGTTCACCGCCAGGGAGAACGCGGCGCGGGGGTTCAGCCCGGTCTCCACGCCCTGCGCGGCCTTGTCGGTGGTGCGCTTGGCGAGCATCCATGCCAGCCAGCCGTCCATGTCGCCGCCGTCCTCCTTGAGGGCGCGGGCGGCCTTCATGAAGGAGGGGCTGTCCTTGATCACGTCCAGGGTGATCGGGTCCACCAGGCCGTGCTGCACGAACACGCTGGCGCGGGCGTCGGAGGCGTAGGTCTGGCGGAACATGTCCTCCGTTCCCAGCTGGGTGTTCCGGTCATATTCGCCGGCGCGGATCAGCTGGTCGTCGATCCGGCGGGCGGGCGTCAGTTCGCTGATCGACTGGGTGAGCAGGAGGTCCGGGTCAATCAGGCTCTTGGGCTTGGGGGCCTCGCCGACGTTCCGCAGGATCTCCTCGGTCAGGGTGCGCTCGTCGGCCGTCTCCCAGAAGCCGGGCTTTCCGGGCTCGTCTGCGCCGCCGCCAGCCGCACCACCAGGAGGCCGACCGCCACCGCCGCCCTCGCCGCCACCGGCCTTGGTCTCGGGGACGTAGTTCGGGATCTTGAGTTGTCCACCGTCGCCACCTCCGGGCATTTCGCCGCCGGAGCGTCGCCGCCCGTTGGCCAGATATTTTTGCGTCTCCTTGGGGAGGAAGCTCTCGTCCCGCGCCGCCGGCTCGCTCTCGTAGCGGATGCCGCTGCGGACGTTCCTGTCCGGGATCGCCTTCAGGCGGGTGCCCTCGCCCTTCGTCATATACTGGCTCGCGCGGCCGGGGCCGGCATTGTAGGCGATGGCAATGGCCGTCATGTCGCCCGCGTAGCGGCGGTGGAGGTCAGCGACGATCTTGTCGTGGACCCGCTTATTCACGGCCGGGTCGAACAGGGTCGAGACGTCGAAGTCCTTGCCCATGTACTGGCGGGCGGTGCCAGGCATGATCTGGTGTTTGCCGATGGCCCCGACCGGCGACACGCTATCGTCGCGGGAGCCTTCGAGCTTCACCAGGAGCTCACTCGCCTCCTGGGGGGTAACGGCGTACTTTGTAACAGCCGGCCGCGGGGTCACGTTCTTCATCTCGGTGACCAGGCTTTCGTCGATGTTGACGCCAAGCCGGCTCTGGGCTTCCGCCTGGGACATCGCACCGCGAGTGGTTCCAGCCGGCGTAGCGGCAGAGAGCTCGTCGCGCCACTTCGCAGCGATGGCTTCCCAGACCACCGGATGCTCCTGGGCGACCCTAGAGAACTCCTGCTGCATACGGCGGAGCGCGAACTCTTTATCACCGCCCCGGCCTTCAATTGCGTCCGCGGCATTGTCCACCAGGGCCTGGATACGGCGGACGATCCGGTTGCCCGTGAGATCGTTCTCCGAAGCGAACTTCTGGGTAGCAACAGCAAGATCGTCGAGGGCGCGGACGTGGACAGCCGGGTCGAGCGAATTGATCGCTGACGCGATGTCACCGCCGCTTACAAACGATGCCGCCGCGTCGATGCTGCCAGCGTCGATAGCTTCGTTTGCCGGATACGCTCCAGCTACAGCTTCCGGGGCCTTGGTGCTCGGCTTGAATGGGGCCGGAGGCTCGGCTCGGGCGGCCGGCTTGAACGGTTCCGGGTCCGCCAGGGCGGCGGCGCGGAAGTTCGGCGTCACGGGGTTGCCGTTCACGTCCTGGCTGAAGACCTCCTGGCGGAAGGCTGGGTCCTGCTTCGCGCGCGAGACGGCCTCCCACGGTGGGACCCCGGTCTCCACGTAGATCTTCTGGAGGTTGTACTGCACGCGGCGGGTCGCGTCGCGCGAGGCGGTGTAGCCCTTGCCGGTGGCGGCAGCGGCCGTGTGGAAGCCCAGCACCAGGATCGCGGCGGTGCCGAAGTCCTCGGCGTCCGGGACTTCCCCATCAAGCGCGCCGGCGACAGCGGTGCCGGTGACCGCCTGGGTCAGGGCGTCCGCACCCGCGGCGACGAATGGCTTCGCGCCCATCGCAGCGACCTTGCCGCCGACCGCACCGCCAACTGGAGCGGAGACCGCGCCGATGACGCCTTGCTTCGCCGTGGCTTCCAAGTTGCCAATCGCGAGGGCCGCGGCGTCGCGCCAGCTGCGGACGTTGCCATCCCGGACCTCGTAGGCGTCCAGGAGCCCCTGGCGCATCCCCTCTGGCAGAGCGGCCGATCCGAAGCCCGCGCCGCCCACAGCGAGGACTGGGACCGCTATAGGGGCTGCTGGGCCGGTAGCCGCGCCCGCCGCGCTACCCGTCGCCGCGCCGCCGACAAAGCCGGCGATGGTAGCCGGAAGGTCGCCGACCATCTGGCCGCCGGCATAGAGCGCCTGGTTCAGGAGATCGGCGTCTTCTGGATGCAGAGCATCCGGTTTACGCCCGCTGCGCGAGAGATTGATCGAGAGCCCGGTGACGGACATGTTGAACCCGGCGGCCAGGGCGTCGAGCGGACCCATCTTCTCGCCGCCCGCTGCGGCGCGATTGCCGGCAACCTGGCTTACGAGCCCGGGAGCCTTCGGATCGCCGATGCCCCAGTAGGAGTTGATCTCGCTCGGCTTGAAGCCCGCGACCTGGAGTGACCGGGTCTTCTGCGCGGTCCAGTCCGATAGCGCGGCGTCGTCGAAGCCCGCGGCCTTCAGGCGGTTGTACTCCGCCACGCCATCCGGGATCTTGTGCTCTGTCGCTAGGCCGCTGCCGCTCATTGTCCGGTCCTCTTGAGATACTGGGCGGGCGTCTCATTAGGCAACCGCGGCGCTACGCCGCCTGGGGTCGGGACGCTCGTCGGACCCGTGGGACCGCCCTCCTGGGAGAAGCGCCCGCGCATCGCAGCCATCGCCGACTTGTTGTTGACCTGATAGGGAGCCATCCGTTGCTGGAGGCCGCGAGGGTCGCGCGGATCGGTCAGGATGTCAACAGCCTGGCTCGGCGTGGAGCCGGCTTCCACCAGGCGGTTGAAGGCCTGATAGGTATCGAAGTGGAAGGCCTGGTAGTTTGCGGTGCCAGTCTGGTCGATGGAATACATCGTCGACTTGGCGATCAGAGGTTTGATCTGGTCCAGGGCCTTGTTCAGGCGTGCCATGGCTGCGTTGTTGATCGCCTGGCCGGAACCCGCCGCCGGCGCAGCCTGGCGCAGGAAGCGATAGTCCGTGACCGCCAGCTTGCCGGCAGCGTAGGCTTGGTCCACCTCGACGACCGTCAGGGCCTGCGGCGACCCGGCCGGCTGGCCGATCTTCGAGGCGAGGTTAGTCCAGGTGGCGTTGTCCGTGTGGCGGTAGGTGCCGGTGATGGCGTCCTGGGTTGCAGCCGCGCCGGCGTTCCGCAGGGCGTTGATCGCGCCGGCGTCTGCACTCGGGTGCAGCGAGAGCTCCACCAAGGTCTGCCCGAAGTTCCGCGGAACCCGGATGCCCCCGGTCTGCGGGTCCCACATCTGGGCCGACACGGCGGCGGTCTTCGCCTCGAAGTCGTCCTTCTGCGCCTGGCGCTCGGCGGCGTGGGCAGCGCGGACGTCGGCTTCCTCGGCGTTCCGGTAGCTCTCGGCGATCCCGTACAGGTGGTTCCGGTCGGTGCCGTCCAGTTCGGTCGCGCCAAAGCCGGCGACCAGGGCCTGCTGCGCGGCCTGCGGGTTGGCTCGGGCCATGCCGAGGAAGGCCGCGGTGGTGAACTCTTTGCGCGCTGTGTCCCGGAGCTCCGAGCGGATCTGGTTCTGCTGGGCGACCGTCAGGTTCGGGTTGCGCTGGATCGCCGCCTCGATAGCGGTGTCGTACATCCCCTTGACGATGTCGAGCGAGGTCGGGTCCTTCATCACCATGTTGGAGGCGAAGGTCTTGGTGTCCGTCAGGTTCTGGACTGCGCCCATGCCGGCGAGCGAAGCCTGGTCCGCGGCCGTCTTCTCGAAGAAGTGCTGGCGCATCTGGCCCACGCTGGCCTCGGCCCACTTCTTGCTCTCCTCCGTGGTGAAGGTCGAGGCCCAGGCCTGGAGGATCGGCTCCAGCTGCTCCTCGCGGAACTTCGCGGCGGTGCTGGGGTCGTTGGGATCGGCGTCCTTGGCGGCGTTCTGCCAGGCGGTATTGATGCCGTCCATGATCTCAGCCTGGGTCTTCAGGCCGTTGCTCATTTCCTCGTTGATCTTCGCCTTGACCCACATGCCGCCAAGCGTCTCGATCCCATCACCGATGGCGCTGCCGATAGTCTGATAGGACTGCGCCTGGGCCCGGCCGGCGTTCACCGCCGCCTGCGCGCCGCGGTTGTCGATCTGCAGGCCCTCAATCGGGTTCGTGTATTCGCGGATGTTCGGCATGGTCAGGCCTCCTCAATGACGCGCGGCGCGATGCCGATCATATCGTAGTCCACTTGATAGACGCCATCGGCATCCTGGGTGACCGCGGCCGGGTAGATGCCGGCGACCTCCTGGGCCATGACGCCCTCGAACAGGACGTCGCTCCCGAGGTAGCGGAAGCGATAGATCCCGACGCCGTCATCGCGGCGGCGCACGAGCTCGACGTCCGTCTTCATGCGTTCGTCGGACATGAAGATCATCGCCGCGGTCCCGGCCGCCTTGAGGATGCCGGAGAGGATGCCGCCCTTCTTAGCCGCCTTGGCGGCCTGGGCCTGCGCCGCGTAGCTCTCGGCTTCCTGGCGGTAGCCTTGCGCCTCGATAGTGCCCTGCAGCGAGATCAGCTGCTTGGTCAGGGCACCCTCGGCCGCGGACGACCGGACGATGTCCATGGCGCTCCCGCTGTTCTTCAGCCCGGCTGCGGCGATGTCCGCCCGCTGGCCGCCCATGGTCTTGTAGATCTCGCGGCTAGTCATCAGCTGCTTGATGCTCGTGCTCTCTTTCGACAGCTTCTCGTTCTGCAGCGAGATCTCCGCCGCCTTGGCGTATCCCTTGGCAAGCTTCCCTTGCCCGATGGCCCCGAAGATGGACTCGGTCGCGCTAGCAAACCCGCTGAAGGTATCCCCGCTGATAGCCATTTCTTAACGCTCCGTCGTTACGATGAAGCCTTCGATTGCGAGGACCGTCGCCGGGTAGGGCCTGTTGACCTCCCAGCAGATCATGCTGTCGTAGCTGTACGTGTCGTCCAGGGTATCCCAGTGGACCCCGGAAAACAAGGTGGTCAGCGGGAGCGGCTGCGCGCCGCCAGTGGTCTTGAAGTTCGCCGGCCGCAGGTTGTTGAAGTCGGTGCCGAAGTAGATCCCCTGCGTCTGGTAGAGCAGGGTCCCGACCTGATGGGTGCGCCTGGTCTGCCCGAGCGAGGGGCCGATGCGGGAGCCCGTCTCGCTGGCGATCACCGGCCGCACGATCTGGCCCTGGCTGGTGTAGTTGTAGCCGACGACGATGGGGATGTGCCCATGGGTGCCGCCGAAGCCGTCCACGTAGACGTCATGGCCCGCGAATGTGCTCGTGTTCGCCGATAGCTGAGTGACGCGGGCGGTCGTGAACAGGCTCCCGGCCACGTCGAGGGGGAGATCGACATAGCCCGTCGAGGACACCGTGAACTCGCCGCAGTCGACGCCGGCGGCGAAGACGGTGATCTCCTGACCGACGAAAGGCCACAGGCCGTAGGCGCGGATCTTGTTCCCGCTCGACATATAGGTCGCCGTGGACGGGATGATGAAGCTGTCGAGGTAGGCGCTCTCGTTCAGAGCGATCTGCTCGTCGGCCAGGCGGCTCATTGTCTCGACCCAGTAGATCGGGTCCACGATGGAGCCGACCGTTACCATCGTCAGGGAATTGGTCGACCCGTCCGGGGATGGGCCTACCGCGAGCGAGCGGAAGCCGCGGACGCCGTTCTCGCCGCCGGTGCGGTGCCAGTGCCAGGCGGAGAAGGACGCGCTCTGGGTGCCATACGGGCTCTCGCGCTTGTAGGTGCAGCCGACGAGGTCGCCATGGATGTCCAGGCCCCACAGGATCGGGGTTGGCTCCTGCTGATAGACGAACTCGACCATGCCGTTTCGGACCAGGTGTTTCGCCATCATCGACAGGTTCGCGCCGACATACTTCCCGAACGACGGGTCCGGGACGTACTCGATCACCTTGCTGTCGTGCCGGCCGATAAAGACCAGGGACATGGGGGCGCGGACGACGTGGGCGTTCTTGCTGCCGAACTTGGTGATCATGTCGGCCTGAATGCTCGTCGGGGTCAGTGGGTCGTTCAGGGCCGAGGCCTGGATCAGCCACTCGCCGGCGGCCGTGCCGCAGATCATGCCCTGGTGGCACGTCGACATCCAGAAGATCGTGTTGATGTCCTCGGCCTGGAGCACGGCCGAGATCGCATTGTCGTCCGCCACCGTCCCGTCAGGATCGGTCGGGGAGAAGTTGTAGGGGTCATTCGACTTGCTGCTGTCGATCCGGTTCCCGAGCACCCCAGTCAACCATAGGCGGCCCTGGTGGTAGGTGCCGTTGGTCGGGAAGCCGTGGGTCGTGCAGAACAGCCCGAGCCTCCAGATCTTGATCGGGTCGGTGTTCCGCAGCGCCTGGCCGCGGATCGTAACCGTGACGACGGTCGACGAGGTCCAGCCGGTCACCTCCGCCCAGGTCCAGAAGGCCGCGGTCGTGTCCACGATCCAGGCGTCGACCGTCGCGCCGGGCGGGCTGTCGGTGCTGGCTTTGGTGGCATACCAGTAGACGCCGCCATATTCGACTTGATCGCCGACTGCATAGGCCGTGGCGGAAAGCCAGGTGTCAGGCGCGGACCAGAGCCGGATCAGTCGGCCGATGTCCGCCGCGCCGATGCCGTGGTCCGCTCCAAAGGTCAGCGTGACCCCGACGCCCGAGGTGGCGCTTGGAGTGCAGGTGCCGCCGGTCGGGTCCAGATAGGGACCATCCAGGAAGTCGATCTCGGTGATGTCGAACAGGGAGCCGTCGTTGACCAGGGCATGTGGAGCGACACCGTTCTGCAGGATCGTCGCCGTGGTGTCGTCCTGGACAACCTGCACGAAGCGCCAGGCACCGCCCGTATATGGGGTGACGAGGTCGATGACTCGGGAGACCGTCACGTCGCCAGATCCGACTGAGATCGTCGACCCGCTCACGTTGGTATTCGTCAGGGCGTCCTTGATGGTGAAGCGGTCGGTCCCGGTCACGGTGATCTCGAACTGGCGCTTCATCAGGACGGACGTCCCGGAACCGTTCGTCAGGTCGACCAGGTTGAAGATCACCGTGTCCCCGGTCGTGTAGCCGTGGTTCGCCGTGGTGATGACCAGGGCCGGAGAAGCCGAGGAGATGGACGAGACGGACACGGTGTCCTCTGTCACGAGCTCGCCATCCGACGAGAAGCGGAGGTTGCCTTCGCTGAACTCCATGACGTAGCTGCTGGTCGCCGCGAAGTGGAACTCCCGGACGGTCGCGTCGATCCCGTTCTTCGTGTGCGCAATGAACTGGACGCCCGGCCGACGGATCACCGACCCCTCCTCGATAGGGATCGAGTTGTAGCAGCGCGCCATGGCCCCGCGATAGTCCTCGCGGTCGACCCGGCCCTGCGCGGCTTGTGACCACTCACCCGACAGGAAGGTGGACTGGATATACGAAGCGCGGCCCATGGGATATTACCTCCGGCACGTAATGTAGTCGTCCTCGGGGGGCTCCGTCGATCCGGTTTCGATGCCGTTCACGATGCGCGCCTCCGACATGAACTTCGTATAGACTTGCCCGATCACCGTCAACTTCTCGGTTGACTGGGTCAGGGGTTCCGCGAGCTCCATGGCCAGGCGGCACGCGAAGCCCTCGCAGAACATCTGGTCCATCTCCGGGACCGCCTCAATGTCCGCCACGAAGCGGAAGACAATGAGATCCCCGTCGACCGACGTGAAGTAGTCGCCGCCGAAGGTCCAGTCGTTATAGGACAGACCGGACGGCGCGCCCAGGTAGGACGACGAGCCAGCCTTCGGGTCCTGGGGGGCCTCACGGAGGAAGCCATAGGGGAGCCGATAGACGTTCTTCGTGTTGTTGTCCGAAGACGGACCCGTGCCCAGGGGATAGGGCAGGACCAGAGACTTCAGCGTCACGCCGTAAACCTCCGGGTTCGGCTCCACGCCGCCCTTGCCGCCGAGATCCAGCCAGTGCTGACCGGACATGCCGCCGTACTGGGTGCCAGGGATCGCTTCCCATCCACCGCCGCCGGGGGTGTTGTTCAGGTTGAGCTCCTGCGTGCTCTGCCACTCCGACGAGGAATAGGTGACCACGTCCCGCTTCTGATAGGTGACCGTCGCATCCCAGTCAGCCGGCGTCCTCGGGTCCTCGTCGTTCCCGTTCTTCAGGGAGAGATAGACCCGATAGCTACCAGTCGCCGGCGTATAGACGAGCTCACCTGAGTAGTAGGAGGTGTTGACATCGTAGGCTGTAGCGGTCTGCGGCCCAAAGTATCGGCCCCATCCGGCGACCGTCCCGGGCGTCTGCGCCGCGGCGAGGTCTTCGACCGCCTGCCACCAGACATCCCCGTAGGTGACGATGCTGCCGGTGATGTAGGTCAGGGCCGCGCTATACGCCGGCGGCACGATGACCATGGTGTCGGTATCGACCGGGCGCAGGGCGGCCAGGCGCGTAGCGAACCGCCAGACGTTGCGGCGAAGCTCGGCCTGGCGGATCTTGTGATAGCTGAAGTTGACCTCGTCCGCGGCCTTGCTGTCCTCGGACATGCTCGCGATCCGGCGAGCCCCGACGTGCTGCATGGCACGATTGGCGATGTCGACGCTGGTCTGGAAGGCGGAGTTCGTGGACACGGGGCGGCTCCTAGAATGAGCCGTCCTTAGTACAGGCGGCCGACGAGATGGATCGTGAAGGTCTGGTTGGCGATGGGCGTGAACCCGGTGCTGTCGATCTCACGGAGGGTCCAGTATAGCACGTCTCCGGGCTTGCGCGCCCAGATGATCGGGTCGCGGGCGTAGTCGTCAGTGGACGACGCACCATTGACCAGATGCAGGAAGGCCCCGTCAGCGCCGGCGGAGTAGGCGTCCGACACGTCAGAGGACATATGGCCGAGCCAGGAGGCCGCCCCGGTCGCAACCGCGTAGGCCCCGTTGTCCCCGTTCGTGAACGTGGGCGCGGCCGACCACAGGTCGATATGGCCCTGGAAGGTCGTGAACCCGGTGGTCAGGTTGGTAATCAGCCGGCCTCCGACGATCTCGACGATCTCGGCTTCGTCCCGCGGGATGGTGACGCTCGGAACGACGATGCTCCCAGCCGTTGCGCTCGACGCGATCAGGTCGTTCTGCGCGTAGGCGGTCGTGTTGTTCGGGCGCGTCAGAACCGACGACGCCACAAACGGATGCTGTCCAAGCGTTTGCATGGTGGCTCCTTAGACCCCGAAGGCGGTCGTGTCGTAGTTCAGCAGGTACATCTCGACCAGGTCGAGGGCCTGCTCAATTTCGAGGCGGGTCCAGCCGGCGGTCCCGCTGATGCGGACCTCCAGGTCGCCAGCGCCAGGCGTAGCGGTGCCCTCGGTGATGGTCTGGGAGCCTGCGGCCAGGACACTGATCGCGCCGCCGTTGCGGGAGAGGGAGAATGAAACGTCAGCCATGGCGGTCTCCTAGATGAAAAGGGGTGGCGGGACCCGGGGGAGGACAACCCGGGGCCCCGCCTTTGGCGTCCGCGCCGAAGCGCCCCGCCGTGTCTTAGTCGACGAAGGTGATGCCCACGCCCATGACGGCGGCGTTGGTCAGCGAGGCAGCGACCGAGATCACCACGTCGATGAAGCCGCCCGGGTTGGACGACAGGCCGGCGGCCTGCCACAGGGGCTGGTTGCGGGCCGAGATCGGGTAGAACCCGCCTTCGTTGGTGATGTCCGTGCGGGCCACGGCAGCGCCGGAGACGTCGATGGCCGAGGCGAAGAAGTCCGCGTCGATCACGTCGCCCTGCAGCGAGACCGGGGTCCCGTCCACAGTGCTGTCGCTGTGGTACAGGCCGACGTTCACGGTGCCGGTGCCGCCGGTGTCGGCGCTCTCGAAGTGGACGCTCTTGACCTTGGCGGTCGCCGGCAGGCGGGCCAGGCGGTAGGTCGACGAGGTGTCGTCCGCGGCCACGGTGGTGATGTAGGCGTCGACCTCACGGAGGTAGCCGGGAGCGCCTTCGCCGGTGGTCACAGCGACAACCGGGATGGCGTCGAGGTTAGTGATCGCGGCGGATTTCAGAGTGGAAGTACCCATTGTCGTGTTCCTTCAAACCAGTGTGGGAGGGGATGCTGGAGGGGGGCTTGCCGGAGCTCGTCCCCCCTCCCCTTGATCCGCCCTTACGGCGTGATGTCGGCTCCCGTGGTGTCGGAGCAGATGATCTTGAGCACCTTGCCGGGCTGCGTGCGCGTCGCGCCGTAGCTGGTCTTGGTGTAGAGATCGTAGGGCTCGCCCGACAGGTCGTTGCGGATGGACACGCGGTTGGTCATGTCTTGCCACATGCCCAGGTACAGCCCGGACTTGGCGAAGGCGATGACGTCGCGCAGGTTGGATGCGGTCGCCAGGCGCTCGGACACGACGATGTCGAAGCCGAGGAAGCGGGTCACGCGGCCGTCGACCAGGACCGGCTTGTCGTTGAACTCGGTGCTCACGACTTGGGCCTGGTTGAGCAGATCGCTCTCCTGCTTCGAGCCGATGACCAGGGTCAGCGGATCGCTGTCGATGTCGACGTGGTTGTGGCGGAAGATCCGCTTCGCTTCGATCAGCTTGGCGACGGTCAGTCCGCTGGCGGCCGAGGAGCCGAAGGTCGAGGCGACCTCATAGGCGGACGAGAACGAGGCCCAGGTCTCCGCGGAGAGGCCGGCGGCGTCGGTGCCGGTGTAGGCGGTGCCGAAGGCGGCAGCGATGATCGCGTCGTCCCAGCCGCGGCCGACCGCGACGGAGGCGCTTTCGAGATACTGCGATTTCGGGTCCACGATGGTGCGGAGCTCGTCGAAGCTGTCGATCAGCTGGTCGATCTCGCCGTCCTGCGGGAACACCCAGCGCCGAGTGAAGTCGGCGTCAGTGCGGTTCTTGGGGGCGAAGCGGCCGGCGGGGGCCTTCAGCTGGATCGCGCCGATTTGGTTGACCGGCGAGGCTTGCTTGCCGACGTGGGTGCCTTCGCGCACCTTTCCGCGCAGCTTCGAGCCCATTTGCTGAAGCTTGAGCTCCAGGTTGGTGCTGAACTGCGTGGTCCAAAGTTTATAAAGGTTCTCGGACATTGGATCTACCAAGTCTCCATGCTAGGGTTGGGTTACGCTCTGCTTGGCCTTGTCCTAGCGGGGGCCGGGTACTATCGTCCGTCTGCGACCGCCCTTGCGGGTTATGGTCAGGTAGCTTGGGCGGTCGGGTGCCATCAGTCTCCCGCGTGAGGCCCCCTGTCCTTCCGGGTCGGGGCCGCCAGTCACCTTCATTTACACCCCGCTAGGACGAGGTGTCAAGCTCACCGTTTGCGGGCCTTGGCGGCGGCCCCGACATAGGTCGTGGTCCGGTTGACGCCGGCACCGCGCTCCCTGTGGATCTCCCCGCCCTCCTTCGCGAACTTGGCCACCTGGCCCAGTTGACCCGCCGCATCAGCGTAGGGCTTCACCTTCTTCTTGATCGCGTCGGTCGCGGCTTTCACGTAGTTGGGCATAGGGATCTCCGTTCGGGTTTGGGTTTAGGCGGCCGAGTAGTTCGCGCCGCTCTCGCCGACGATCAGGGCGTTCAGGCCCATCATCTTGCGGTTCGCTTCGGTGTCGCCCGCCAGGTAGCGTTTGACCCAGGCTTCGTCCTTCATCAGGGAAGCCCGCTCGGCGACCGCCTGTTCGCGGGTGGCGGCACCTTGCGGGCCGCGGCCTTCGCCGTCGATGAACTTGTCCTCGCCCATCTTCGAGCCGAAGAACCGGAACATCTCCAGCATCTTCGCGCCGCCGGGAGTGGACTGCAGGGCCTTGAACTCCTCGTCGGACACGCCGGCCGCGGCGGCGGCGCGCTTGGCGACAAAGAGGTTCTGCTCCTTGTTCGCGCCCCAGGAGGCGTCGAGGGCGGCCTGGTCGGCTTGGACCTTGGCGGCGTTCTCGGTGACGCTCGATCCCTCGGCCTGGTCGAGGAACTTCACGAAGCCTTCGGCGACGCGCCTGGCGGTTTCGACCGGCAGGTTCAGTTCCGCGGCGACCGCGCGGACGTGGTCGGTGAAGCCGGCGTCAAGCTCGGAACCGTCCGAGAACTTGATGCTGGAGAAGTCGTACTTGCTCGGGTCGTCCGGGGCACCCAGGCGCTGCCAGAAGGCCTTGGTCGCCGCGGCGTCGCCTTCGGTCGGCAGGCGCAGGATCTTGTCCGCCGGCGCGCCGATGAACCGCTCGGCCTCGCGATAGGCCTTGAGGACGTCACGGGCGACGACGTCGGCCGGCTTGTCGTGCCAGCCCTTGGTCTGGGCGACCCCAGTGAGCTCGGCGTCGAGGCCGGTCAGCCAGGATGCAGCCGGCGGGGCAGCGCCGCCCTCGGGAGTTCCGGCCGGCGGGGAGCCGCCTTCGCCGTCAGCAGCATAGGCCCGCATCGGGCCTCGGGTCATGAAGTTAAGCATCGGTGTCCTCCTTTAGGGGGTTGAAGTCTCGGCCGCTATACAGGGCGTACAGCTGCTCGCTTGTCAAGTTGAGGTGCTGCTGTATGCGCAGCCAGACCTCGCGTCGACCTTCCAGGACGGCGTGAAGCCGCGGATCTTCATGGAAGCAGGTTTCGTTCGCCCGGCAAAACTCGGCCAGATCTCGAAGGACCGTCTGGCCGGCGACGGACGACAGGGACAGCTGGTAGGCGCGCTTGCGCCCACGCAGGAAGTCCAGGAACGCGCCCCCGTTCTTGAAGGCTTTCATCGCGGGTCGGGCCTCGGCGAGTGATACGGGACGCTGGCCCATAGTGGCGGGGCCGCCCGGAAGGTGTTCAGGACGTCGTCCGGGTTCTCGATGGTCGACAGGTCAAGATCGAGAACGTGGGTCAGGGCCGGAGCTAGGCGCGAGTTGTAGCGCCGGAGCTCTCCCCTACCGACTGAGATCAGGATGGTCACCGTGGTTGTCCTCCACTCTTTGCCGCCATGGCCTCTGCCTTCATCATGGCGGCGGCGGCCGGCGCGGCTTGGATCTGCTGCTGCGCCTGCGCCTGCTCGGCCCGGGCCTGCCGCTTCGCAGCGATAGCCTTGGGGTCCGCCATCCAGCTTTCGGGCACGGCCTGGATCATAGCCATATCGCGCGTCGCGACGTCGAAGTCAAACGCATCGAGCGGCGTCGGGTCCTGGGTGGCGTTCACGATGGTCAGGACGCTCTCCAGGGTCCGCATCATGCCGGCGACCTCCTGGGCGCGCTGGGCGCGGGACAGGGGGCTCGTGTAGATCACGGAGTATTCCCCGCGCGCCTCGCGCAGGATGCCGGGCATCTCGGGCAGCAGGCCCAGGTCAGCCAGGATGTCGAGCTCCCGGTCGATCATGGGGCCCAGGTACTCGGACTGCTGCCGGCCAATAGTCGGCGCGAGCAGGATGCCCTTCTCGTTGGTCCGCTCGACGACCTCGGTGGCTGTCATCTGCGGGCTCTCGGTCAGGATCTGGAACAGCGTGACGAGGAAGGCGTCATTGATCAGCGACTTCTCCTCGTTCATCATGAGCTCGGTGATCTGGATGTTCCCAGTCGGGAGGACGCCGATCAGCGGCCGGCCATCAGCCGACATGCCGCCCTTGTTGATCGCGCCCGGCCGCAGGGAGATGTCGACCAGGCCATCGTCTGCAGTCAGGAGGACCGGGTCGGCCGCGCGGTGTCCCTGCTTCAGGAACGTGCGCTTCTCGGCGTTCAGGGTCTTGATGGCAGGCAGGACGGACATCGCCGGCGAGCGGCCGTAGAGCTCCCCAGGGGTCTGGATGTAGCGGGTGGCCGCCAGGGGGAACGTGCGGTAGCCGCCCTCGGACAGGAGCTTCTGGCCCGTGATCGAGATGTAGTACGAGGCGAAGGGCTTGCCGCGCTCGTCGATCATGTTGGGGTCCCAGTCGGCGCGCGGGCAGACCCGGTGCATGAAGTCGAAGGGCTGCTGGGAGCCCTGCTCCATGGCGGTCTTGATCTGCTCGGGGATCTTGTCGCCCCACTTCTGATAGGCCTGGCGCGCGGTGAGCCGGAACCAGCGGATGAACCCGTCGACCAGGCCCTGGTGGTTCTCGCGCAGAAAGAGCTCCCCGAGCGGGACGGACTTGTAGCGCAGGCCGCGGACGTCCTGGCCGGCGGCGTTGACCGCCTGGTCGACGAACATCCCGGCGGTGCCGAAGGCCCCGAGGCTCTGGTAGTTGTTGAAGTTCTGGGAGGCGAAGTTCCCGATGGGGGCGTAGCGGTGCTTGAACAGGATGCGGGTCGCGTTCTCGAACCACAGGCGGGCCTGGCGGTCCTTCATCACGTCGTCGTTGCTCGCGCCCAGCTGGTGCCAGACCATGTTCCGCGGCGTCAGGA